>VOFG01003179.1_pt1 | contig 244898 bp, 257 predicted proteins | sample 5384171 | NCBI WGS metagenome assembly VOFG01 (sample SAMN12384726, study PRJNA508395) | human gut metagenome | isolation source: healthy gut F | host: Homo sapiens | reverse complement strand
AACATCTGAATCAGCAGGACTGAAACAGATGTTATTACTTTTTCCTAAGCTCTTTCTACTTTGCCGGACTTTAAACAGGAAGCACATACATATAACTTCTTCGGTGTTCCGTTCACTTTACAGCTGACACGCTTGATGTTCGACTTCCACATTCTATTTGATCTTCTATGAGAATGGCTCACGTTGTTACCGAAATGAGCGCCCTTTCCACAAACTGCACATTTTGCCATGATTTTGCACCTCCTTGCATATTTTATCCTGGTGATGCAGGACTTGCCCGCACATTCTACAGGTAAAACCTGTATAGCATACAGGCTCACAACATGATTATTCTATCAGAAGAAAGTACATATTGCAAGCAAAATTTAAAAAAATATAAAATTCAAAAAACAGGGCTATGAATTTGTGCAAAAAGCGGTTATAATAGCAATAAACTAGCGTTAATATGGCTTTGAAAGGAGCATCGTATTATATGAATGGACATATGGAGACCCAGTTGGGCAAGGTTACAATAGATCCGGAAGTGATCGCAACGTATGCAGGATCGGTTGCAGTGGAATGTTTTGGAATTGTCGGTATGGCTGCAGTCAACATGAAGGACGGTCTGGTGAAGCTTTTAAAGAAGGATTATCTCACGCACGGCATCAATGTCGTCATTGATGAGGAGAACAAGATCACGATCGATTTTCATGTGATCGTATCTTACGGCGTCAGCATCATCACGGTATCCGATAATCTGATCGAGACGGTAAAATATAAGGTCGAGGCGTTTACCGGAATGGAAATTAAGAAAATGAACATCTACGTCGAAGGCGTACGAGTGATTGATTAAGGAGGATTTTTGAGGTGGAGATCACTACGATAAATGCCGAGGCTCTCGCAAAAGCGTTTCTGGCCGGAGCGAAAAACTTGGAAGCAAAGAAAGAGTGGATCAACGAACTGAATGTATTCCCGGTTCCAGATGGAGATACCGGTACCAACATGTCGATGACGATCATGTCTGCCGCGAAGGAAGTGGCGGCGATGGCAGAGCCGGACATGAAGTCGCTTGCAAAGGCAATTTCCTCCGGTTCCCTCCGCGGAGCGAGAGGTAATTCCGGCGTCATTCTTTCCCAGCTGTTTCGCGGGTTTACCAAGGTTATTGCAGAGTATGATGAGATTGACGTGCAGGTATTGTCCGATGCGTTTGAGAAGGCAGTAGAGACCGCATACAAGGCGGTTATGAAGCCGAAGGAAGGTACGATTCTTACGGTTGCCAAAGGGATGGCGGTACGTGCGGTAGAGCTGAGCGAGGAGGAGACGACCGATCTGCTTGCGTTCTGCGAGGAAGTCATCAAAGAGGGCGATCATGTCCTTAGCATGACGCCGGATATGCTTCCGGTATTAAAGCAGGCAGGAGTTGTGGATTCCGGCGGACAGGGTCTGATGCAGGTGATGAAAGGTGCGCTTGATTCCCTGCAGGGCAAGGAGATCGATTACTCGATTGAGACACCGGAGAAGCAGCCGGCGGCCGAGACGGGAAGTGCTTCCTACAACATTGAGGCACAGGCAGCACAGGAGATCAAGTTTGCGTACTGTACCCAGTTTTTTTGATTATGTTGGAGAAGCCGATTTCCACAAGACAGGAGACGGAGTTCAAAGAGTACTTAGAGAGCATCGGTGATTCGATCGTTGTTGTCGCTGATGACGAGATTGTAAAGGTGCATGTGCACACGAACGATCCGGGACTTGCAATGCAGCGGGGACTGACTTACGGAAGCCTTACGACGATCATCATTGAGAATATGAAGTTAGAGCGTGACGAGAAGATCTCTGCACTCAAGGAAAAAGAGATGCAGTCGGAGACCATCGAGGACGTGGAGAAGCAGCTGAAGGGCGAGGAGGCTCCAAAAGAGCAGGAACCGCCGAAGGAGATGGGCTTTATCTCTGTCAGCATCGGCGACGGTATCAATGAGATCTTTCAGGGACTTGGCGTGGACTACATTATCGAGGGCGGCCAGACGATGAACCCGAGCACCGAGGATATGTTAAATGCCATCGAAAAAGTCAACGCGAAGAATATCTTTATTCTTCCGAATAACAAGAATATTATTCTTGCAGCCAATCAGGCAGCCTCTCTTGTGGAGGACAAAAAGATCATCGTGATCCCGACCAAGACGATCCCGCAGGGAATCACGGCACTTATCAACTATATTCCGGACAGCACACCGGAGGAGAATGCAGAGCGCATGAGCGAGGAGCTTGGCACTGTAAAGACCGGTCAGGTGACCTATGCGGTGCGCGATACCGTGATCGATGACAAGGAGATCAAGCAGGATGATTTTATGGGCATCGGCGATCAGGGGAATCCTTGCCGTTGGGAAGGAGCTTGAGGCTACGGTGTTGGATATGATCGAACAGCTCATCGATGAGGACTCAGCGATTGTCAGCATCTACTACGGGGAGGATGCCAAGGAAGACGCAGCGAATGCGATCGGTGAAAAGATCACAGAGGCACATCCGGATGTTGAGGTGGAAGTCCACTACGGCGGACAGCCGATCTATTATTACGTAATCTCCGTCGAGTAAGACAAAAGTGTAAATAGCATAAGCACAGGCAGGGCTGCTGCACGGACATCGCTTGAGGCGGTTGACGGTGCGGCAGCCTTTTTCTAAAGGAAACAGAGTATGAATCAGAGTACATCCATAATGGAGATCAAAGGGATCGGGGAAAAGACAGCCGCCCTGTTCCAGAAATTAAATATCGAAACGGTGGGAGGATCTGCTGCTTCATTATCCGAGGACGTATGTGCAGTTCCCGGTAGCAAAAGAGGTGGCGGAGGTCACGGACGGCGAGACGGCGGCGGTACTCGGCAGAGTGAGAAAGACACCCGTTGTGAGACGCACGAGAAGCATGCCGGTCACAGTGACGACCATCGGCACGGATGAGGCGGAACTTGAACTGGTGTGGTTTCGGATGCCCTACATCAAAAGCCAGCTTGCACCGGGCAATACCTATGTATTCTACGGGAAGGTGGCGCGCAAAGGCAGCCGTCTCGTGATGGAGCAGGCAGCCATCTATTCCGGGGAAGCGTACGCCGCCATGGAGCAGGCATTTTTGCCGGTGTATGGCCTGACTGGAGGAATCTCGAACAATCTGGTCACAAAGACCGTGCGTTCGGTGCTCGGCAGAGAAGAACTTTTTAAGGAATATCTGCCCCGGGAGATCCGCAGCCGCTACAAACTCTGCGAGTACAATTATGCGATCAAAGAGATTCATTTTCCGGAAAATATGGACACGCTGATCGCGGCGCGCAACCGTCTCGTGTTCGATGAGTTTTTTCCTCTTTATTTTAAATATGCAGTACCACAAGGAGAAGCGGATCAAGGAAGCCAACGAATTTGAATTCCGGGAGGATTCTTTTACCGATGAGCTGATTGCCAGGCTGCCGTATGAGCTGACCGGCGCGCAGAAGCGGGCGCTCTCGGAAGTGAAGCGCGATATGCGAAGCCCTTATGTCATGCAGCGGCTGATTCAGGGAGATGTCGGTTCCGGAAAGACGATCATAGCGTTTTTGGCGATGGCAGATGCCGCGCACAATGATTACCAGTCGGCGATCATGGCGCCGACGGAAGTGCTTGCCAGACAGCACTATGAGACGTTTCAGAAGCTGTGTGAAGAGTTTGGATTAAAGATTCCGGTGGTGCTTCTCACCGGCTCCATGACGGCGCGTCAGAAGCGCATGGCATACGAGGCGCTGCAGCTTTATCCCAATGCGATGGTGGTCGGAACACACGCGTTGATCCAGGAGCGCGCCATCTACGATAACCTGGCGCTCGTCATCACGGATGAGCAGCACCGCTTCGGCGTCCGCCAGCGGGAAATATTTGCGGAAAAGGGCAGACATCCGCATATTCTGGTGATGAGCGCCACGCCGATCCCCAGAACGCTCGCCATTATCCTGTATGGGGATCTGGACATCTCGGTGGTGGACGAGGTGCCTGCAAAGCGTCTTCCGGTCAAAAACTGCGTGGTCAATACGGGCTATCGGAACAAGGCGTATGCATTTATCGAAAATGAGGTCAAAAACGGGCATCAGGCATACGTGATCTGTCCTCTGGTGGAGGAAGTCGAGGGTATGGAGACGGAGAATGCCACGGACTACGTCAAGAAGCTCCGGCAGATTTTCCGGAGGAGATCCAGCTCGGACTGCTGCACGGGCAGATGAAACCGGCGCAGAAGAACAAAGTCATGGAGGCATTTATGAAAAATGAGGTGCAGGTGCTGGTGGCGACCACGGTCGTGGAAGTCGGCGTCAATGTGCCGAATGCCACGGTCATGATGATCGAAAATGCGGAGCGGTTCGGCCTGGCGCAGCTTCACCAGCTCCGCGGCCGTGTGGGAAGAGGCGATGCGCAGTCCTACTGTATTATGGTCAACTGTTCGAGCGCAAAGACGGCGGAGCGCAGACTTAAGATCTTAAATGATTCCAATGACGGATTTCGGATTGCAAGCGAGGACTTAAAACTGCGGGGGCCGGGGGATTTCTTCGGGATCCGTCAGTCCGGCGAACTGCAGTTTGCACTTGGCGACATCTATCAGGATGCTGCCGTGCTGCGGGATGCATCGAAGGCGGTCGGCGAACTGCTTGCAGAAGATCCGGATCTTATATTCGGTGAGCATGAGAACCTGCGGCATTATCTCGAAGCTTTCCTTATGCGTGAACAGAATCAGATGAGCTTATAATTTCACACATAAAACGGGACCGGTGCAAGCGCCGGTCCCGTCTTTTTCTTTGGTATTTTTTTCTCTTTCTCGGAATGTCTGCAACGGGCGGGTTACTTGCCTGCCATCTGCTTTTCCTGTGCCTCAATCATTTTCTTGACCATATAACCGCCGACAGAACCATTCTGTCTGGAGGTAAGATCTCCGTTGTAGCCGTCCTTTAACGGCACGCCGATCTCGCTCGCCACTTCGTACTTGAAGCGGTCCAGTGCACTTTTTGCCTCAGGGATTGCTGCTCTGTTAGATGAACGATTTGCCATGATTGTTTCCTCCTTTGGTGTGTTAATGATCCTTTGTTATCATTGTTATGATCACTTTGTCTGTCTTAGACTTTTTGGTCACAGACTTCGTCTGAACTTGCGCCATCTGCGTTTGTTCAGGAATAGTATGTGAGAATTTAAGAGAGATAAACATGCAGTTTTTGTCAAAAAAACAGGAAAAAGCTTCCATTTTTTGTACAGGCTTCCCTGCGGTTTGGTTCTTGCAATCTTGCGGGGCTGTGATATAATGTGAAAAAGTTAGTTAAAACTAACAGCTGCCTGCAAAAAGGAAACAGGAATATTCCTGCATGGGGATGTTCCGGAAAGAGGAGATTATGTCGGAGGAAGAAAAGAAATTTCTGGAAATTGTTGATCTGAAAAAGGGATTTGGAAGCGGCGAGACACGGCAGGAGGTACTGCGCGGGATGAACTTTTCCGTGGCGAAGGGAGAGTTCTGCGTGCTGCTCGGACCGTCCGGCTCCGGGAAATCGACGCTGCTCAATATTATCGGAGGCATTGACAATGCGGATTCCGGTTATATCTCGATCGGCGGTGATAAGCTGGAGGAGATGAGTGAGAAGAAACTAACGCAATACCGGCGCAAGCATCTCGGTTATGTCTTTCAGATGTATAACCTGATCGGGAATCTGAACGTAAAGGAAAATATCGAGGTCGGCGCGTATCTGTCCGATCATGCGCTGGATATTGATGAACTGTTACATACGCTGGGACTTTATGAGCACAGATACAAGCTCCCGAATCAGCTCTCCGGCGGTCAGCAGCAGAGAGTATCCATCGGAAGGGCGATCGTCAAGAACCCGGATATTCTGCTCTGTGATGAGCCGACGGGCGCACTCGATTATCATACGTCCAAAGAGATCTTAAAGCTGATCGAGGATGTGAATATAAAATACGGCAATACGGTTATTATGGTTACGCACAATGAGGCGATCCGACATATGGCAGATCATGTGATCAAGCTGCGCGACGGGGAAGTACGTCACAATGAGATCAACACGGATAAAGTTTCAGCGGCAGATCTGGAATGGTAAGGAGTGTGACCGGCATGAAGAAGAAAAAGACAAGAAATCCGCTGATCAGACGCATACCGAGGGAACTGGCGGGAGACTGGAGAAAATATCTGCTCGTGAGCCTGTTCCTCATTTTGACAATCGGCTTTGTATCGGGAATGTACGTTGCCAACGAGAGCATGATGAAGGCTGCAGATGAGGGAGTCACGAAATATAAGCTGGAGGACGGACATTTTGAACTGAATGAGGAGGCGGATCAGACACTGCTCGCCGCGATTGCCACGGGAGAGAAAGCGGATGTAAAGCAGTATTACACGGACAAGGCAAAGCGTGAGCTGGATGAGAAGTTTGACGATGAATTTGAGGATAAGTTCAAGGACGAATTCGACAGCCAGTTCAAGGAGGAATTTGACCGCAAATTCAATGCGGAATTTCAGACACAGTTCGACCAGACATTTGCGGCGCAGGTAAAACAGACACTGCTGGCACAGGGGATGGATGAGACCATGGCTGCGGCGATGCTAGATACGGCGGTGGTGCAGGCAAAGCAGGCGGGAAGTTATCAGCAGGCCTACGATGCCGCTTACGAGAGCGCGTATCAGAAAGCCTACGATACCGCCTATGACGAGGCGTATGGGAAGGCACATGACGAGGCGTACGAGAAGGCTTACGACGAAGCCTGGGACAAGATTCTGGATGAAATTGACGAAAAATATCAAAAGGCGGAAGACAAATACGAATTGAACGATCCTGATTTTGCGGCGGTACCGGTGAATTTATTTGAAAATTTTTACCGGAATGAAGAGGAAGATCACGACGGCGACGGCGTCCCGGACGGGAATGTCCGCGTTTTCAAAAAGACGGACGAGGTCAATCTGGCATGTCTGATGGAAGGAAGCTTCCCGGCATCTTCCGATGAGATTGTGGTGGACCGCATGCACGCGGACAATGTCGGCATTGCGGTGGGAGATACCATAACGGTTGGAGGAGAGGCGTATCGTGTCGTGGGACTGATCGCCTATGTCAACTATGCCACACTGCATGAAAAAAGTACGGATCTGATGTTTGACGCGCTAAAATTCAATGTGGCGATGGTGACGGAAGACGGATTTGCGCGCCTGCACGAGAAGGTGCACTATGATTATGCATGGAACTATGTGACAGAACCGGCGGATGAGGCGGCAGAAAAAAATCTGTCGGATGATTTTATGAAAGCCCTGCTGACGCAGGTGGTTGTCGCGGATGCGGAGCTTGAGGATTATGTACCGGAATATGCGAACCCTGCCATTCATTTTGCGACGGATGATATGGGATCTGACGAGGCGATGGGCGGTGTGCTGCTCGATATTCTGATTGTGATTATCGCTTTTATTTTTGCCATTACAATCAGCAACACGATTGCCAGGGAGTCGTCTACCATCGGAACACTTCGCGCTTCGGGTTACACGCGCGGGGAACTGGTGGCACATTATCTGTCGATGCCGGTCATTGTGACGCTCGTCGCGGCGCTGATCGGAAACATTCTCGGATATACGGTGTTCAAAAATATTGTGGTTTCGATGTATTATAACAGCTACAGCCTTCCGACTTACGAGACGATATGGAATCCGGATGCGTTTATCAAGACGACACTGATTCCGCTGATTCTGATGTTTGTTGTAAACCTTGTGGTGATTGCGCGGATGATGCGCCATACGCCGTTACAGTTTTTGCGGCATGATTTAAAGAAGACAAAGCGCAAAAAAGCGATGCGCCTGCCGCGGTTTCAGTTTTTGAGCCGTTTCCGCCTGCGCGTTATGCTTCAGAATATGGCGAATTATGCGATCCTTTTTGTCGGAATATTCTTCTGTATGGTCATGCTGGCGATGGCTGTCGGCATGCCGGATACGCTCGGCTATTACAAGGAGAATGCCAAGGATCTGATGTTCGCGAAGTATCAGTATGTGCTTGCGTCCTGGGAGGATGAGGACGGCGATGTCATCACAACAAAGGAGCCGGGCGCGGAAAAATTCAGCATGACATCTCTTTTACGGAAGAGTGATACACTCGACGAGGAGGTATCTGTCTACGGCATCTCCGATGACAGCCGGTATGTAAAAATCGATGATCTTACTCATTTAAAAGAGAACGAGGCATATATTTCCGCCTCCTATGCGGACAAATACGATGTCTCTGTGGGCGACGATGTCACACTGGATGAAAAGTACGAGAATCAGCAGTATACCTTCCGGGTGGCGGGCATTTTTGACAAGTCCCAGAGCATTGCCGTATTTCTGCCGATTGAAAATTACCGGGAGGTATTTGAGCAGGATGCGGATGCGTTTGGTGGTTATTTCTCAGACACGGAGATTACGGACATTGCGGAGGAAAATATCGCGACGGTAATTACGGAGCAGGACATCACGAAAATGTGCGATCAGCTGGATCACTCGATGGGATCGTATATGAGTTATTTCCAGATCTTATGCATCCTGCTGTCTGCGGTGTTAATCTATCTTCTCACAAAGATCATTATTGAGAAGAATGAGACGGCAATTTCCATGACAAAGATCTTAGGCTATGAGAACCGGGAGATTGCTAGCATTTATCTGCTGTCGACCACGATTGTTGTGATCGTGGCGGATGCAATCTGCGTGGTGCTTGGCGCGCTCGTGATGAATGCCGCCTGGAAAGTGATCATGTACAGTTACAGCGGATGGTTTTCTTTTGTCATTCTTCCGGCGGGCTATGTGAAAATGTTCGCGTTTGTTCTGATCGGTTATCTGATCGTGATGGTGTTTGACTTTATGCGGATCAGGAAAATTCCGATGGATCAGGCATTAAAAAATGTCGAGTGACATCCGCCCGGGGAAAAGAGAGGGATATCTATTGCATAGTTTCCGAAATTCTTCTATAATCAAGGGGATGTTTTTTGAAAAATCCCCGAGATAAAGGAGCAGAACATGGACAAAATAGAAATCTATATTGACGAATTACTGGAGAAGAGTACCCCGGATCGCCCGATCTGGAATATTGAGAAGATTCTGCAGGGCTTAAAGTCCACCTGGAATTACATAGACGGATGCATGATCAAGGCGATTCTTGAGATGTACGCGATCACAAAAGACGAGAAATATTTTCGCTTTGCCGACAACTTTATCGACTGCAAGGTCAGAGAGGACGGATCGATTGAGGGCTATTCGGTAGAAGAATTAAATATTGACAATGTCAATGCGGGAAAAACCCTGTTTGAGCTCTACGATCTGACCGGAAAAGAAAAATACCGGAAGGCGATCGATCTTGTATACAGCCAGATTGAGCAGATGCCGCGCACGGCAGAGGGAAATTTCTGGCACAAGAATATTTACCCGAATCAGGTCTGGCTGGACGGACTGTATATGTGTCAGCCGTTTTATATGGAGTATGAGACGAGATTTCATGAGAAGAAGAATTATGACGATATTTTCCGCCAGTTTTTCAATGTGGTGGAGCATATGCGCGATCCGAAGACCGGACTGTACTATCATGCTTATGATTCTTCCAGAGAGATGTTCTGGTGCGACAAGGTGACGGGGTTAAGCCAGAATTTCTGGCTGAGAGCGCTTGGCTGGTATTCCATGGCGCTTCTTGACACGTTGGACAAGGCGGATGCGTCGGTGGGAGAGCCGTATGAGCGCCTGAAGAAGGTGTTTGTGGATCTGATGGACGCCATGTTAAAGTATCAGGACGCCAGCGGCATGTGGTATCAGGTTGTGAATTTTGGAGGCATGGAGAAGAATTATCTGGAGACCAGCGGAAGCTCGATCATGGCATACGCGCTGCTTAAGGGTGTGCGCCTGGGCTTTCTGCCGGAGAACTATCAGACATACGGTGCAAAGGCATTCCACGGCATCTGTGAGAAATATCTCTCCGAGGATGCGGACGGAAGCCTGCACTTGGACGGCATCTGCTTAGTTGCCGGACTTGGCGGAAAACAGATGCGCTCCGGCACCTACGATTATTATATGTCGGAGCCGGTGGTAAAAGATGATGCAAAGGGCGTCGGCCCGTTCCTGCTCGCATACACAGAGATGCGCAGAGCAGGACTGATCGAAGCCTAGGGCGCTTTTACTCGATCAGGGTCAGCCCGGAGATGTCCGGGTGAATGGTCAGAGAATAATTGGTATAGTATACAACAAAGCCGGGCGCGCTGCCGTTCGGCTTTTTTACGTTCTTTTTCTGGAGATAGTCAATCTCAATCTTGTCGTTGTCCCTGCCTTTGGAATAATAACCGGCGAGTTTTCCGGCTTCCTCAAAGACGCGGTCCGGCAGTTCGTCGTTGCCGGATTTTACGATGACGTGGGAGCCGGGCATTCCTTTGGCGTGAAACCACCAGTCGTTGCCGGTGGCAAATTTAAACGTCAGTTCCTCGTTCTGGTAATTGTTCTTCCCGACATAGATGTCATATCCGTCGGAGGAGCGGTAGTGGAACGGTTTGCTCTTAATCTTGGCCTTCTTGTCGGTGCGCTTCCTGCGGATATAGCCGTATTCGATCAGCTCTTCCTTGATCTGCACGAGATCGTCTTCCGTGAGTGCAATATCGAGCGAGGTTGCGATGCTCTCTAAGTGTTCGATCTCGGCGCGCGTCTCCGCGGTCAGATCCGTGAGGGCTTCATACGTGCGCTTTAACTTATTGTATTTGTCGAAATATTTCTGGGCATTCGCCTTGGCATCAAGCATCGGGTCGAGCGGAATCTTGATCATCTCGTTGGTGTAGTAATTGAGCGCCTCCAGTTCCTTTGCGCCCTCCGCAAGCCCGTAGCCGTAAGTGTGGATCAGCTCGCCGTATACCTTATATTTGTCACGCTTTTCCGTGTCCTTTAACTGCTTTTCCTGCAGCTGGTATTTCTTGCGGCTGCGGTCTAAGGCGGTGGCGACAATCCGGCGCAGGTCGACGGACTTCTGCCGGATGCGCGTGTAGACGTTGCGTGAAGCGTAATACTGTTCCAGGACCGCTGAGATCGAAGAAAAGTGCTGCATCGTGTATTCGCTTCCGTTTGCAGCGGCACCGGTGGAATTTGTGGCTTCCGCGGCATCGTCGCTGCCGACATATTCGGTCAGACGGAAGCAGGAAAATTCGACCGGCTCCCTGTCGCGGGTAATGATGTTCGGCTCGTAGCGGTGCTCTTTTACGTTCTCCATCAGCCAGGCAAAGTTGTGATAGAGATGCTTTTTGGCATCCGGGGTAAGCGAATCCACGGACATGTCGCCGTCGATGGAGGCGCGGTGGCAGATTTCGTTAGCGACGAGGGGGCTGACACCGGTAAAGGAGGTGTAGAGCGCCTTTGCGATCGGAAGCGGCTTTTTCATGGCGCTGTCAAAAAAAGTCTCCTCCGTGACCTCCAACGGATTCAGACGGTCATCCTGCGTTGCGGGAATGCAGTAGGTGCGTCCCGGCAGAACTTCACGCAGAGAACTCATCGCCGCCGATACGTGTTTGATGCTGTCGATGATTCTGCCGTTCGCATCGCAGAAAATGATATTGCTCCGCTTGCCCATCAGCTCCACGATCAGGGTTTTCTGACACAGGTCGCCCATCTCGTCCAAGTGCTCGATCTTGAAGTTGATGATGCGCTCCATGTGTGGCTGGCTGATCTCCACGATCCGTCCGTTTGCGATATGCTTGCGCAGAAGCATGCAGAAATTCGGCGCGGTGAGCGGACTCGGTTTATTGGTGCCGGTCAGATATAAAAACGGCAGGGAAGCGCTCGCCGACATGGCAAGGCGGTACTGACCGTTAGATCCTTTTAAGGTGAAGAGCAGCTCGTCGGTTTCCGGCTGCGCGATTTTGCTGATTTTTGCATTCAGAATCGTGTTGTTTAATTCGTATACTAAATTGGATATGACAAATCCGTCAAAAGCCATGATGTTTGTACTCCTTCATAAATAATGTGAATCCATTATAGTAGAAAACGCCGCAAAATACAAATGGAAAGAGGAGTCGGGGAGTTAGAAAAAACAAACTTGGTCTTTACAATTCGGCTTAGGGAAGGTAAATTAAGAGAGGGATTTTATAACCCTTATTTTATGCGGTGCGACCGAAAAACGGGGACACCGGACAGGAGGTTATCTATGGCAAGAGAATTACCAAAAAGAAGTGAGGTAAAAGAGGAATATACATGGGATGTAAGTGCGATGTATGCTTCTAAAACAGCATGGGAGGCAGATCTTAAGGAAGTAGATGCGATCGTTTCTGATCTCGCAAAGTTAGAGGGCAGTGTTATGGCTTCCGCAGAGAAGCTTCTTGCGGCGCTGGAGCTTGGCGCGCGTGCAGAGCAGAAGATCGATCTGGCGTTTAATTATGCGGAGCGCCTGTTTGACCAGGATCAGAAGAACACCGAGCATCAGGCAATGTCGCAGAAAATGTACGGTGTTATGACGGATTATCAGAGCCGCACGGCATTTGTTGTACCGGAGATTCTGGCAGCCGACAAAGCGACGCTTGCACAGTATTTTGCTGAAAATAAGAAACTGGAACTCTACCGCGGACTGGTAGATGAGATCCTGCGCACCAAAGAGCATGTCCTTTCGTCGGAGATGGAAAAACTGGTGGCGATGACAGGAGAGATGGCACAGACGCCGGAGCAGGTATACTCCATCATCAACAATGCGGATCTGATCTACCCGGAGATCGAGGATGAAAACGGGGAGAAGGTGCGCCTTTCCCACGGCAATTTTGTGCCGTTCGAGGAATCGGGCGACCGCCGCGTCAGAAAGGATGCGTTTGAAGCTTTTTACAGCATCTACAAGCAGTTTGCAGGAACGATTGCAGGGCTTTATAACGGACAGGTAAAGCAGCAGATTTTCTATGCGAAGGCGAGAAATTATGCGTCTACGCTGGAGGCGGCAGTCGATGCGAACAATGTGCCGGCGAAGGTTTACCGCAATCTGGTGGAGACCGTAAATGCCAACATGGACAAGATGCACCGCTATGTAAAGCTGCGCAAGAAGTGCCTCGGGGTGGACGAACTTCACATGTATGACGTCTACACGCCGATGATCGCGGATGCAGCCAAAAAGGTTTCCTATGATGAGGCGAAGGAGACGGTGCTTAAGGCGCTCGCACCTCTTGGTGAGGACTACGTTGCAACGGTAAAGGAAGGCTTTGAGAACCGCTGGATCGATGTCTATGAGAACGAGGGGAAGCGGAGCGGCGCATACTCGGCAGGCGCGTTCGGCACGCACCCGTATGTCCTGTTGAATTATAACGATACGTTAGATAACATGTTTACGCTCGCACACGAGATGGGACATGCCATGCATTCCTGGTACTCGAATGCAAATCAGCCTTATATTTACTCCCAGTACAAGATTTTCGTGGCGGAGGTTGCCTCTACCTGCAACGAGATCCTTCTGATGGAGTATCTGCTCGCGAACACGACGGACAAAAAAGAGCGTGCCTACCTGTTAAATCATTATCTCGACAGCTTTAAAGGGAACAGTGTACCGCCAGACCATGTTCGCGGAGTTCGAGATGAAAAGCAACCAGATGGCGGAAGCGGGCGAAAGCTTAAATGCCGAGAATCTCTGCAAACTCTATTACGGACTGAACCAGAAGTATTTCGGCGAGGATATGGTCTCCGATCCGCAGATCGCTTATGAGTGGGCGAGAATCCCGCATTTTTACTATAATTTCTATGTATACCAGTATGCGACCAGCTTTTCCGCAGCGGTGGCGATCGCGCACGGCATTCTGAGGAGGGCGCACCGGCAGTGGAGCGCTACAAGAAGTTCCTCTCCGGCGGATGCTCCATGTCTCCGGTAGATCTGTTAAAACAGGTCGGCATCAATATGGAGGAGCCGAAGCCGATTCAGGATGCACTCGATGTATTCGGAAAAGTGCTCGACGAGATCGAGACACTGATCTAGGAAAAAGATGTAAATGATTGATTACGGCAGCGGAAAGTCTGGAATACTATACCATAAAAGAAACAGGAGGTATGGTATTCGTGAAACAGGTAGAAGTGCTGCTGAATGCGCCGGAGCGCGCACTAAGATTCTGCAATATCCTAAGTGCCTGCGAGGGACCGTTTGATCTTGGGCGGGGCAGTTACACGGTGGACGGCAAGTCCATTCTGGGAATCTGCACAATGGATCTTACCGTGCCGCTCACACTTTCCATCTATGATGAGACGGAAAATGTGCTGGAAAAAATCCGGGAGTTTCTGGTGTAAATTCCGGATGCGGCGCAGGGTTTTTCTGTCTATAAAAACGGTTTCAGTTCGCATGCGAGCAGTTCTTCCATGCGGATGAGTTCTTCTGCCTTGCCTCTGGCCTCGCGGTCAGCGGCAAGGTACTGGTTGATGTGCCGCTGCATTGTCTTGGTGCCCATGTGGCAGCCGTCCGTAATCAGATCTGCACAGACCCGGTCACTGTCGTCGATGGCAAGTTTTGCGTTCGTTTTGATCCAGGACATGCCCTTGGCGATGACGCCCGGGTCTTTTGTCGTATCGCCGTATTTCTGCAGCAGAATATGCAGTTCGTTGCCAAGCTGTTCGTGATGGTTTTTGGATGAGATCAGAATCTCACGCAGCTTCTGATCTTTGACATTTTCCAGAATCTCGCCGATGGAATAGACTGCCATCTGCGTTCCGGCGTTGCACTCGCGCAGCAGATAAATGGTATCTTCGTTAATCATAGTTGTCTCCTTTTGGGAACCTGGTCTGAAGCGACGGCATCCCTTTTCGATAATATGTCTTTTTTATTTTGGAATTATACATGACAAATTGTCTGACAAATTGTCTTGACAATTTGTCATAACAACTGTCTTGTCATCTGTAAAGATATGTGCTATACTCGGATGAAATGTGACCGGCGTATCAGATGCCGGGATACGAAAAGAGGGAATAAATAAGATGAGGGATATGTACTATGACGTAGTGATTGCAGGCTGCGGAGTGGCAGGGCTGTATACGGCGCTGCGTCTTGGAAGAGACAAGAAGATTCTGATGCTGTCCAAAGAAGATCTGGAGAGCTGTGATTCCATGCTGGCACAGGGAGGCATCTGTGTGCTGCATGATGAGAACGATTATGATTCCTATTTTGAGGATACCATGCGGGCGGGACATTATGAGAACCGGAAGGAGAGCGTGGAGCTCATGATCCGCGGAAGCCGGGCGATCATCGATGATCTGCTTTCCCTCGGGGTTCGTTTTGCGAAGAATCCGGATGGCACGCTTGCCTACACGAGAGAGGGAGCACATTCCAGACCGAGAATCTGTTTCCATGAGGATATCACCGGCAAGGAGATCACCACGACGCTGCTTTCGCATGTGAAAAAATTGACGAATGTGACCATCATGGAATATACTGTAATGACAGATATTCTCGTCGTGAATGATCACTGCTGCGGCATGATCGCGAAGACAAGGGACGGCGAGACGCTGCACATCCATGCGCAGGATACGGTCATGGCGACAGGCGGCATCGGCGGTCTGTATGAGCACTCCACGAATTTCCCGATTCTGACGGGCGATGCCTGCCGGATTGCGGAGCAGCACGGAGTGGAATTGGAGCACATGGATTATGTGCAGATCCATCCGACCTGTCTCTACAGCAAAAAGCCGGGCAGAAGCTTTCTGATCTCAGAGTCCGCCAGAGGCGAGGGCGCGATTCTCTTGAATCACAAGGGAGAGCGGTTCGTCAACGAACTGCTTCCGCGCGATGTCGTGACGAAAGCGATCCGCGAGGAGATGGAAAAAGAGGGTGTCGACCATGAATTCATCTCCTTTGAGAACGTACCGGAGGAGATCATCAAGGGACATTTCCCACATATTTATGAGAAATGTCTGGAAGAGGGCTATGACATCTTAAAGGAGCCGGCACCGATCGTTCCGGCACAGCACTATTTTATGGGCGGCGTCCATGTGGACCGCGATTCAGAAACGACTATGCCGCATCTGTATGCGGTCGGGGAGACAAGCTGCAACGGGGTTCACGGGAAGAACCGGCTTGCCAGCAACAGTCTCCTGGAGAGCCTTGTTTTTGCAAAGCGCGCCGCACAAAAGATCGAACTTACACAGAAAGGAAAAGAAGAACATGAATCCAATTACCATGCAGCTTGTTGCTGACAAATATATCAAGATGGCGTTAGAGGAGGACATCAACAGTGAGGATGTCTCCACCAACGCCGTGATGCCGGAGTACAAAAAGGGCGACGTACAGTTGATCTGCAAGGAGGACGGAATTATTGCGGGTTTACAGATTTTCGAGCGTGTGTTCACACTGCTGGATGAAAAGACGCAGGTGGAGTTCTTCGTGAAGGATGGCGAGAAAGTGAAAAAGGGACAGACCCTTGCGGTTGTGACCGGCGATATCCGGGTACTGCTGTCGGGAGAGCGCACGGCACTCAACTATCTGCAGCGCTTAAGCGGCATTGCAACTTACACGCACAGCGTGGCGAAGCTTCTGGAGGGATCTAAGACGAAGCTTCTGGATACCCGCAAAACAACGCCGGGTATGCGTATTTTTGAAAAATATGCGGTGCGCATCGGCGGCGGATGCAATCACAGATATAATCTGTCGGACGGCGTGCTCTTAAAGGACAATCACATCGATGCGGCAGGCGGCGTGAAGGAAGCCGTGGCGGCAGCAAAGGCATATGCACCGTTTGTGCGCAAGATCGAGGTGGAGACAGAGAACCTTGATATGGTAAAAGAAGCCGTGGAAGCAGGCGCGGATATTATCATGCTCGACAATATGACACCGGAGCAGATGGCGGAAGCAATCCGCGTGATCGACGGACGTGCCGAGACCGAGTGTTCCGGCAATATCACAAAGGAAAATATTAAGACCATTACATCTCTTGGTGTGGATTACGTGTCCAGCGGCGCGCTGACACATTCTGCGCCGATCCTGGATATCAGTCTGAAACATTTGCGTGTGCTGGAAGGGTGAGAAAATCTATGGAAAAAGAAATGACCGGTGCGGACAGAAGAAAAAACTGATCTTTCTGATGCGGGAGTCGGAACAGCCGCTCTCCGGGACGCAGCTTGGACAGGTCACGGGGGTGAGCCGGCAGGTCGTGGTGCAGGACATTGCGCTGCTTAGAACAGAAGGGTATCCGATTGTGTCGACCGCGAAGGGCTATCTGCTCAACGAACCGAAATGTGCGACCCGCGTGCTTAAGGTCTGCCATACCAATGAACAGGTGGAGGAGGAACTCACGACGATCGTTGATCTGGGCGGCACCGTCTTAAATGTCATGGTGAACCACAGGGTTTACGGGCGCGTGGAAGCGGCACTCAATATCAGGAACCGGCGGGATGTGCAGGGCTTCTTAAATGATCTTAGAACCGGAAAATCGGTTCCGCTTTTGAATGTGACTTCCGGCTATCATTTTCACAAGATTTCCGCGGAAAGCGAAGAAGTGCTCGACGAGATAGAGCATGCACTGCAGAAAAAGGGCTTTCTGGCGGAAGTGATGCCCTACGAGCAGGAGACACATGCCTAAACGGCACGATATGCCGCATGACACACCGCATGGCATGCCATGCGGCACCTGTATGTCATAGAGAATTGCTGCCATGTCGTAAGGAATCATTTTGCAGCTCTTGACTTCAAACCGGATTCGATTTATAATAAATCGAATTAGCATCAGAAGCTATCATGTTAGGGAGACAGTGAATGATTAAGAGCATGACCGGTTTCGGGCGCGCGGAGGTTGCGGATGCAAGCCGCAAGTTTACCGTGGAGATCAAGTCCGTGAATCACCGTTATCTGGATGTGAATATCAAGCTGCCGAAGACGCTGAATTTCTTTGAGAGTGCGATCCGCAGTCTGTTAAAGGAATATATCGAGCGCGGCAAGGTGGATGTATTTATATCTTATGAAGATTACACAGAAGAGAATTATTCGTTAAAATACAATGCGGGGCTTGCAGAGCAGTACATGACCTATCTGAAGGAGATGGCAGAGCAGTTCGGCATCGAGAATGACGTGCGCGTGAGCACGTTGTCCCGCTATCCGGACGTCTTCGTGATGGAGGAGCAGAGCCCGGATGAGCAGAAGCTTTGGGCGGGATTGGAGCAGGCACTCCGCCAGGCGGCAGCGCAGTTTGTGGAGAGCCGTATCAAAGAGGGAGAGCGTCTCAGGGCGGATCTCGTGGAGAAGCTTGACGGCATGATTTCCTATGTGGATTACATTGAGGAGCGCTCGCCGCAGATCCTGGAGGAGTACCGCATGCGGCTGGAGAGCAAAGTGCAGGAGCTCTTAGGCGACAGACAGCTCGACGATGCAAGAATTGCGGCGGAGATTACTATTTTTGCCGACAAGATCTGCGTGGATGAAGAGACAGTGCGTCTCAGAAGCCATATCTTAAGCATGAAGGAGACCCTGCTTGCCGGCGGCGGCATGGGCAGAAAGCTCGACTTTATTGCGCAGGAGATGAACCGCGAGGCGAACACCATCCTCTCTCAAAGACGACCGATCTTAAGGTTTCGGACGTCGGCATCAATCTGAAGACGGACATCGAGAAGGTCCGTGAGCAGATTCAGAACATTGAGTAGGTGGCGTCCATGGCTGGGTTAATCAACATCGGCTTTGGCAATATGGTCAACACCGATAAGATCATAAGTATCATCTCGTCGGATTCCGCTCCGGCAAAGCGGCTGATACAGCGCGGCAAGGAGACGGAGACGTTAATCGATGCGACACAGGGCAGACGCACCAAGAGTGTGATCTTTACCGAAAATAATAAAATTATATTGTCGGCATTGCAGCCGGAGACACTGGCAGGAAGATTTAACGGCAATACCGCAGAGGATTATGACGATGCAAAAGAATAAAGGAATTTTGACAGTCGTATCGGGGTTTTCCGGTGCGGGAAAAGGTACGATCATGAAGGCGCTCATGCAGGCACACAGCGAGACCTACGCGCTCTCGATTTCCGCGACGACGCGCGCACCGCGAACCGGGGAGCGCGACGGTATCGAGTATTTTTTCAAGAGCCGCGAAGCGTTTGAGCAGATGATCGCGGACGATGCGCTTGTGGAATATGCAGAGTATGTGGGCAACTATTACGGCACACCGAAGGCATATGTGGAAGAGCAGCTTGCCAGGGGCAAGGACGTGATCTTGGAGATTGAGATTCAGGGTGCCTTAAAGGTACGCAGACAGTTCCCGGATGCGCTGCTTTTGTTTGTGACTCCGCCGAGCGCGGAAGTGTTGAAGAACCGGCTGATCGGCCGTGGAACAGAGACCATGGACGTCATTGAACACCGGCTGGCACGCGCGTTAGAAGAAGCCGAAGGGCTGGAGGAATACGACTATCTGGTAGTCAACGATGTGCTGGAGGAAGCGGTCAGGGAAGTGCATGAGATCATCCAGAATGAGCACTACCGCGTAGCGCGCAATGCAGACAAAATCCGTGAAATGAGAAACGAGCTGAAAGGCTTCACGCGTCAGTAACAGGGCGTCAGAAAGGAGATTTATTATGATACATCCATCTTATGTAGAGTTAATGAAGGTAGTCAACGAGGGCGTAGAGATCGGTGAGGAACCGGTGGTAAACAGCCGCTATTCCCTGGTGATTGCAGCTGCAAAGCGCGCACGCCAGATCATCGCCGGAGATGAGCCGATGGCAGATAAAGTCACCTGCCCGAAGCCGTTATCCATTGCCGTGGAAGAACTTTATGAGGGCAAGGTAAAGATTATTCCGGAGTCACAGTCCGAGGAAGAGTAATCATTTTTTCAGATAGTTTCAGATGGGAAAAGGATGATATGCTTATCATCCTTTTTGGCGTTAAAATACAATGATGGAGACAACGATGAAGTTATTATTTATATCCCTTGGCTGTGACAAGAATCTGGTAGATACGGAATTCATGCTTGGAATGATCCGGGATGCCGGCACATTTGACGGACAGCCGATCGAGATGACCGATGATGAATATCAGGCGGATATCATCATCATCAACACCTGCTGCTTTATCAACGATGCGAAGGAAGAGAGCATCAACACCATTTTGGAGATGGCGGAGCACAAGCGCGATGCAAAGTTAAAGGCGCTGATCGTGACCGGATGCCTGGCGCAGCGCTACAAGGAAGAGATCCGCAAGGAGATTCCGGAGGTGGATGCGATCCTTGGAACCAATTCCTACGAAGATATCGTGAATGCCATAACGGAGGCGCTGGGCGGCAGGTTCTACGAGAATTTTGAGACGCTGGAGGGACTGCCGAAGCTTACAGCCAAGCGGAGCGTGACGACGGGCGGACACTTTGCTTACCTAAAGATTGCGGAGGGCTGCAACAAGCGCTGCACCTACTGCATTATTCCGTATATCCGCGGCAATTACCGCAGTGTTCCGATGGAGGAGCTGGTGGCACAGGCGAAGGAGCTGGTGGCGGCAGGCGCGAAGGAACTGATTTTAGTGGCGCAGGAGACGACGCTTTACGGCGTGGATCTCTACGGGGAGAAGTCCCTCCACAAGCTGCTGGATGCGTTAAATGAGATTCCGGGACTGTTCTGGATCCGCATTATGTACTGCTATCCGGAGGAGATCTATGAGGAGCTGATTGACGCCATTGCCCGCAATGAGAAAGTCTGTCACTACCTGGATCTGCCGATCCAGCACGCCAACGATACCATGCTAAAGCGGATGGGCAGACGCACCAGCAACGCGGATCTTGTGCGCATTATCACGCATTTGAGAGAGCGGATTCCGGACATCACGCTCCGGACGACGCTTATCTGCGGATTCCCGGGTGAGACGAAGGAGATGCACGAGGAGCTGATGCAGTTTATCAATGATATGGAGTTCGACAGACTCGGAGCTTTCACTTACTCTCCGGAGGAGGGAACACCTGCGGCGGAGTTCCCGGATCAGATTGACGAGGAGACGAAGAAAGAGTGGCAGGCGGATGTCATGGAACTGCAGGAGGAGATCATCTTCGACAAGAACGAGGAGATGAAGGGCAGAGAGCTTTATGTCTTTATCGAAGGAAAAGTGAGCGATGAGAATGCCTATATCGGCCGCACCTACCGCGATGCGCCGGATGTGGACGGCTATATTTTCATCAACACGGACGAGGAACTGATGACCGGTGATATTGTACGCGCCAGAGTGACAGGAGCGTACGAGTATGATTTGATAGGAGAATTGTTATGAATTTACCAAACAAATTAACCATTATGCGTGTAATTTTGATTCCGTTTTTTGTATTCTTTCTGCTGTCGCCTTATTTCCCGGCATACGGCAACTATATTGCAGTGGCGATCTTTATCGTGGCGAGCCTGACGGATATGCTGGACGGCAAGATTGCAAGAAAGTACAATCTTGTGACAAATTTCGGCAAATTTATGGACCCGCTGGCAGATAAACTTCTGGTGTGCTCCGCCATGATCTGTCTGATCGAGCTTGACCGCCTGGCGGCATGGATTGTGATTGTGATCATTGCGAGAGAATTTATCATCAGCGGTTTCCGTCTGGTGGCATCCGACAACGGGGTTGTGATCGCAGCAAGCTACTGGGGAAAGTTCAAGACAACGTTCCAGATGCTGATGGTGATCGTTCTGATCCTTGACATCCAGATGCCGTTCTTCCAGATTCTCGGCACCGTGCTGACGTATGTGGCGCTGATTCTGACCGTGGTATCTCTGATCGATTACATTGTGAAGAACAAAGACGTCTTAAAAGACCAGAAATAGAGAAGGAAGAAAAGATGGCAGCAGAGGGACAGAACGGCAGCAAGATGCTTGATGAAATGTCGGAGTATCGGATTTTTGAATTGTTAAAAAAATATCATTATACGCTCACGACAGCAGAGTCCGCGACCGGCGGGATGATTGCCTCAACGCTTATCAATGTGCCGGGGATCTCCGCATTTTTTACGGAGGGATATGTCACCTATTCAAACGAAGCGAAGGTGAAGATGATCCATGTGAAGCCGGAGACGATTGAGCGCTACGGCGTTGTGAGTGCCGAGACGGCTGCGGATATGGCGGTATCTGCGGCGCGGACGGCAGATACGGATGCGGCGCTGTCCGTGACCGGCGTGGCAGGACCGGACGGCGGGACCAGGGAATGTCCGGTCGGGCTTGTCTACATCGGTTGCTGCCTGCACGGACGGGTTGTCACGGAACGGCATCTGTTTGCGGGAGACCGGATGCAGGTGCGGAAGAGTGCCACAGATGCGGCGCTTCATTTACTTGCCCGCACGATCACAGAGGAGGGAACCATATGCGAATCATAGCAGGAACGGCGAGAAGCCTGCCGCTTAAGGCACCGGAGGGATGGATACGAGACCGACCACGGACCGGATCAAGGAGACGCTGTTTAATATCATACAGGATGAAGTACCCGGGGCATATTTCCTGGATCTGTTTGCGGGAAGCGGTCAGATGGGATTGGAGGCAGTCAGCAGAGGTGCGCGCTATGCGGTGTTTGTCGACAATGGCAAAAAGCCGGCAGCCTGCATCGAGGAGAATATCCGGTTTACAAAGTTTGAACATCAGACAAAGCTGTATCCGACGGAAGTGTTGAGCGCGCTGCGCGCCATGGAGGGCAAATATCAGTTTGATCTGATTTTCATGGACCCGCCTTACCGCAAGGGAATGGAGCAGGAGATTTTACGGTACCTTGCAGGATCTTCCCTTTTAAAAGAGGACACGGTTCTGATCGTAGAGGCTGCGTTAGATACGGATTTCAGCTATCTGGATGAGTATGGAATGACACTTTCACGCCTCAAGATGTACAAGACAAATGAGCACGCATTTATCCGCAGAAAATAGCCGGAGCATGCGAAAAGGAGAAGAAACCTATGAAGAGGGCAATATATCCCGGAAGTTTTGATCCGCTTACACTGGGACATCTGGATATGATTAAGAGATCCGCAAAAATCGTGGATGAACTGGTGATCGGCGTACTGAATAACAGCGCAAAAAATTCGTTGTTTTCTCTTGACGAACGTGTTAGTATGATAAAAGAGATGACGGAATCCATGCCGAATGTCACGGTTGCATCTTTTGACGGTCTTTTGGTAGACTATATGAAGGAGATCAACGCGACGATCATAGTGCGTGGGCTTCGGGCTGTGACGGATTTTGAATACGAGCTTCAGATTGCACAGACGAATCATGTGGAGAATCCGGAAGTGGAGACGATTTTTCTCACGACGAGCCTGCAGTATTCCTATCTGAGTTCCACCATTGTGAAGGAGTTCGCATCCTACGGAGGCGACATCTCCAAGTTCGTTCCGGCGAGATTCATAGACAGGATCTATGAGAAATATCACATCTCAAAATAAGGAGAGGCTTATGGCAAGTAGAATTGAACAGATTATAGAAGAAATCGAGGAATATATCGATGGCTGCAAGCCACAGACATTTTCCTCTTCTAAAATTATCGTAAACCGCGAAGAGATGGAGGAGCTGCTCAACGAACTCCGCATCAAGACACCGGAGGAGATCAAACGCTATCAGAAGATCATAAGCAATAAGGAAGCAATTCTGGCAGATGCCCAGGCAAAGGCAGATGCGATCATTGCGCAGGCGCAGGTCAAGACGGACGAGCTGGTCAGTGAGCATCAGATCATGCAGCAGGCATATGCGCAGGCGAATGAAGTGGTCATGATTGCAACCAAGCAGGCACAGGAGATTTTAGATAATGCAACGAATGACGCCAACAATATCCGTATGGGTGCCATGCAGTATACGGATGACATTCTGAGGAATCTGGAGAACACGATCTCACATTCCATGGATGCGGCGAAGGCGCGCCATGATGCTTATGTAAGTTCCCTGCAGGGATTCCTGGATGTAGTGACGGCGAACCGTGCCGAGCTCAATCCGACTGCCGAGGAGCCGGAGACCAAGACGACGGATGCGCAGGCATCCCAGGCAGACGGTCCGAAGGTGGAGATCTCTTCGGATATGCTGGGCTGACCGGACGCACTGTCTCACAGATGAAAGATCTGTGAGACGAGACAGGCGAGCAGTCCGCAGCAGGCGGCAAGAAGCAGCTTTGCGATGCAGTAGCGTTTTATGGAGAGTGGTGTGTCACGGATCATGGAACTTGTCTGGGCGATACCGGACAGTCCGCCGAAGGCGGTATAGACTACGGCCAGCACATACTGAACGGACTGCGGCAGACCCGAATCCGGAAGCATGGCAATCCCGTTTGTGATTTCAACCATTCCAGTAAGGATCAGTGTGACGACACGGGGAACGGGAAGCTTCTGCAGGAGAGAGGCGATCATGGAAAACAGCATAATATACCCACCAAGTCTGGTCAGTGTTTCAAAACCATCCATGATGCCGGTATCTATGATTTTAAAATTCATTTGAGATCCAGATGCCGGCTGTTTTTGCGCGTGGAACGCGGTGCGGTCTTTTGTGCGGCGTGCGTCTGTAGAGAGCAGGATACTGCCCAGCAGAAGCGCCGGGAAATACAGGATCAGCAGGGTAACTGCCGACAGATGGGACAGCTTTAACTGGGTGTAGAGGATGAAGCTTGTGACAAAGACCGGACTGATGTTGTTGGTAATGATAAATAAAACATCGGCTTCCCGGCGTGTGATTTTTCCGCTTGCAAGCAGGGCGGCGCAGTTTTTGCTCCCGATCGGAAAGCCGAACAGAAAGCCGCTTAACAGAACAAAAGCCCCGTTGTCGCTGACCGGAATGAGCCGGGATACAAGCGGTGCAGTGATTTTGTTCAGATATTGCAGGTAATTTGAGTCCATCAGGATATTGGACAGAATGACAAAGGGGAGCAGCGTCGGAAGAACGCGCGTGTACCATAGAACGAGTCCCACGGATGCGGCGTTTACGGCATCTTTCGGGGCGGTTAAGATATAGGCAATAAATAATAGCAGACAAAGGAATATCAATTTCTTTTTCATACTAGAATGTATGAAGAACAGGAGGATTCTATGAGCAGTTTAAAAGAAATACAGGCATTACAGTTACAGTCGGAGAAAGTGTTTGATTATTTTGAGGAGATCTGTGCGATTCCGCACGGTTCGAGGAACACAAAGGCCATCAGTGATTATCTGGTTGCGTTTGCTAAAAAGCATGATCTGACCTGGTATCAGGATGAGTCCAACAACGTGGTGATCGTGCAGGAGGCGACAGCCGGCTATGAGCAGGCAGATACCATCATTCTGCAGGGACATATGGATATGGTATGTGAAAAGGAAAGCGACTGTGCGATTGATTTCGAGAAGGACGGTCTGGATCTCTACGTGGACGGAGATTTCTTAAAGGCGAGAGGAACCACGCTGGGCGGCGATGACGGTATTGCCGTTGCCTATGCGCTTGCCATTATGGATTCGCCGGAGATTGCACATCCGCGCCTTGAGGTTGTGATCACGGTGGACGAGGAGATCGGAATGCTCGGTGCCGAGGCGATTGATCTGTCCATGTTAAAGGGACACAAGCTTTTAAATATTGACTCTGATGTGGAGGGACATTTCCTGACCAGCTGTGCAGGCGGCATGACGGTGGAGACTACGATTCCGGTTGACCGTATGTCCCAGAACGGACTTGCGGTGACGCTGACGGTGACAGGACTTTGCGGCGGACATTCCGGAAGTGAGATTGACAAAGAGCATGCGAATGCCAATATGGTCATGGGACGTGTGTTAAAATACGTCTCTGACCGGATGGAACTGGGCGTTGTGACCTTAGAGGGCGGTTTAAAGGACAATGCCATTCCGCGTGAATGTACGGCAGATCTGCTGATTCCGGAGGAGAAAAAAGAGGAGCTGACCACCTATATTAAGGAACTTACGGCGGAGCTTAAAAAAGGAGTATGCGGTATCGGATGCGGGAATAACGATTGACTGTGCTTTCGGAGAGAAGGGGGAGGCATCGATTCTTTCCTATACGGCGATGGCGAGAGTGATTTTTTACCTGCGCCATGTGCCGAACGGCGTACAGCATATGAGCACGGTGATGCCGGGGCTGGTGGAGACCTCATTAAATCTTGGCATCTTAAAATTGGAGGATCAGGCGCTTCTTGCGACATCCTCCGTGCGAAGCAGTGTGTCTTCCCGCAAGGAAGATCTGCGTGACCGTCTGGAGCATATCGCAGAGTTCTTAGGCGGAGAGATTGCCGTAAGCGGTGATTATCCTGCATGGGAGTATCAGGCGAAGTCCGAGATCCGCGATACCATCAGTGCCGTATATGAGGAGCTGTTCCAGGAGGAGCCGGTATTTGAGGCAATTCATGCCGGACTGGAGTGTGGTATCCTTTCCGGAAAGATCAAGGAGCTTGACTGTGTATCGTTCGGACCGAACAATTACGATATTCATACGCCGAAAGAGCGTCTGTCCATCTCCTCGACCGAGAAAGTATGGAAGCTTCTGGTGGCATTTTTAAAAAAATGTAAATAAAAAAGGAATGATATGAATTTCAGACATGTCCGTATGCTGCTGTTACTGTTTACCATGATCCTATGGAACGTTCTTTTAAACGCATGGATTCTGGAGAGAACCAGACAGATAAACTGCTTTTCCTATGAGACAGCGCTTTACAGTTTCCGGGAACACCGGGTGAGCGGGGAACTGCTTGCCCGGATGCAGGAGGAGGCAGAAGAAAAAGGAATGTCGGAAAAAGAACTGCTTGCCGTCTATTTTGCGGAGGATGGAAGCGTCACCGATCCCGGGCAGCTGGCCGTAGAGGCTCTGTATGCAAAACGGTATCAGCCGCAGGCATATGCGCGGATCTGCGGCTATCTTTCTGCCGTGTGGGATGATCTGGAACGTTTTCCGGTCGGGACGGTGGCCTCCGACGGGAATGCGGGAGTGAGCTTTGCAGACAGCTGGATGCAGAGCAGGAACTTTGGCGGTGAGCGGGGACATGAAGGCTGTGATATTATGGCTTCGGTGAACGAGCGAGGCATCTATCCCATATACAGCGTATCCGACGGAGTCGTGGAAAATGTGGGATGGCTTCGCCTCGGCGGGTACCGCATCGGCATCCGCAGTCCGTCCGGAGCCTATTTTTATTATGCGCATCTGGCGGAGTATGCGAAGGAGTTTGAAGTTGGGGAGACAGTCCTTGCAGGCACCCATCTGGGCTATATGGGGGATACCGGTTACAGCGATATTCCGGGAACCACCGGCAACTTTCCGGTGCATCTGCACTTTGGAATCTATATCAACGATGAGAACGGGCAGGAACTTTCCGTAAACCCGTATCCGATGGTGTTATATCTCTGGGAACAGCAGGGAAAGTACACATTCGGTGAGACAAAGAGACAGTGAGGGAGAAAAATGGCACTTCGTCTGGATAAATATCTGACAGAACTGGGCGCAGGAACCAGAAGCGAGGTAAAAAAACAGATCAAAGCCGGTCTGGTCACCGTGAACGGAGCGGTTGCAAAAAAGCCGGAACAAAAGGTCGATGAGACAGGCGATGAGGTATGCCTGCGCGGGGAGCGCCTGCTCTATACCGCTTTTGAGTATTATCTGTTTCACAAGCCCGCCGGCTGTGTGTCGGCGACACAGGACAATATGCACCGCACGGTGATGGATTATCTGAGCGACACCGCAAGAGGAGATCTGTTCCCGGTGGGAAGGCTGGATCTCGACACCGAGGGGCTGCTTTTGATCACGAACGACGGTGCGCTGGCACACGCGCTGCTGTCGCCGTCCCGCCATGTGGCAAAAACATATTACGCCCGGGTGCAGGGCGTGGTGGATGAGACCGATGTCAACTTTTTTAAAAACGGGGTTGACATCGGGGAGGAGAAGCCGGCCAGACCGGCAGATCTGGTAATTCTGGACTGTAAAGAGGATGTGTCAGAGATTACGCTTACCATCACGGAGGGAAAGTTCCATCAGGTAAAGCGGATGTTTGAGGCAGTCGGAAAAAAGGTACTGTATTTGAAGCGGATTTCCATGGGACCATTGGTGCTGCCGGAGGATCTTGCACCGGGAGCGTACCGGAAACTGACCGCGGAAGAGCTTGCTGCGTTAAAGAATGAGCAGCCGAAGAGAAATGAGGATTAGAATGAACAACGGATTTTTGCCAGTCAGCCGTGCGGAGATGGAAGAGCGCGGAATCAAACAGTTTGACTTTGTCTATGTGATCGGGGATGCCTACGTGGATCATCCTTCGTTCGGTCACGCCATTATCTCAAGACTTCTGGAAGCGCACGGCTATTCGGTCGGAATTATCTCGCAGCCGGACTGGAGAGATAAGGAGTCTGTCTGTATCTTCGGGGAGCCGCGGCTCGGGTTTTTAGTGTCTGCGGGCAATATGGATTCGATGGTGAATCACTATTCGGTGTCCAAGAAAAGGCGCGCGACGGATGCGTTTACGCCGGGCGGCGTGATGGGAAAACGGCCGGATTACGCGACCATTGTCTATTGTAATCTGCTCCGGCAGACCTACAAGCACACGCCGATCATTATCGGCGGCATTGAGGCCAGCCTGCGCAGACTGGCGCATTATGATTACTGGTCGAACAAGATGAAGCGGTCCATTCTTCTGGATTCCGGGGCGGATCTGATCTCCTACGGTATGGGGGAACACAGCATTGTGGAGATTGCGGATGCCTTAAACAGCGGACTGGCGGTCAGCGATATCACATTTATCGACGGCACGGTCTATAAGACCAGAAAGCGTGAGGACATCTATGATGCCATAGAGCTTCCGCATTATGAGGAGGTGCTGGCGGACAAGGCGGCATATGCGCGCAGCTTTTATACCCAGTACTGCAATACCGATCCGTTTGTAGCCAAACGTCTGTTTGAAACGTACGACGGAAAGCTTTTTGTCGTGCAGAATCCGCCGGCGAAGCCGCTGACACAAAGCGAGATGGATCAGGTCTATGCGCTGCCGTATCAGCGTACATATCATCCGAGTTACGAAGCGCAGGGCGGGGTTCCTGCAATCGAGGAAGTGCGTTTTTCTCTGGTCAGCAACCGTGGCTGCTACGGAGGATGCAGTTTCTGTGCGCTTACGTTCCATCAGGGGCGGATTATTCAGGTGCGCAGCCACGAGTCCATTCTGGCGGAGGCGGAGAAGATCGTCTGGGAACCGGACTTTAAGGGATACATCCATGATGTCGGCGGGCCGACGGCCAATTTCCGCGCGCCTGCATGTGACAAGCAGATGACAAAGGGCGTATGTCCCAACAAGCAGTGCCTGTTTCCGACACCGTGCAAGAACTTAAAGGTGGATCATAAGGATTACCTGAAGCTCTTAAGAAAGCTACGGGAACTGCCGAATGTGAAAAAGGTGTTCATCCGTTCGGGTATCCGTTTCGATTATCTGATCTACGATGAGGACCGCACCTTCCTCAGAGAACTCTGTGAACACCACGTCAGCGGTCAGCTAAAGGTGGCGCCGGAGCATATTTCCGATGCGGTCTTAGAGAAGATGGGCAAACCGCGCGTGGAGGTGTACAAGCGGTTTGTGAAGGCCTATCAGGATATGAATGAGAAGCTCGGGAAAAAGCAGTATCTGGTGCCGTATCTGATGTCATCCCATCCGGGATCGACGTTGAAGGAGGCGGTGGAACTCGCCGAATTTCTGAGAGATCTCGGCTATATGCCGGAGCAGGTACAGGATTTTTATCCGACCCCGTCGACCATATCCACCTGCATGTACTATACGGGACTTGACCCGCGCACGATGCAGCCGGTCTATGTGGCGGTAAACCCCCACGAGAAAGCCATGCAGCGCGCGCTCATCCAGTACCGGAACCCGAAGAATTACGATCTTGTTGTGGAGGCGTTAACCAAAGCGGGGCGGACGGATCTGATCGGCTTTGACAAACACTGTCTGGTACGGCCGCGGGGCATCGGCTACGGCAGAACAAACGCCAAAGACCGCTACGCTGGAGGTGACAAGAACCGCCGCACGGCAGGCGGCGGGAATAACCGCGGAAGAGCAAATGCTTCCGAGAAGAAAAATACGAAAAAGACAATCCGCAATGTTCATCATAAAAAAGCAGGTGCGGGGAAAAAGTAAGCGGGCGAATGGAGAGAGACTATGCAGGAATTGCACATCGGCGAGAACGACGCGGGACAGCGTTTTGACAAGTATTTAAAAAAAGCTTCTGGCAGAGGCTCCCGGCAGTTTTGTCTACAAGATGCTGCGCAAGAAAAACATTACCTTAAACGGCAAAAAGGCGGACGGCACGGAGAAGCTCTCCTGCGGGGACGAGGTGAAGCTGTTTCTCTCGGACGAGACCTACGAGAAGTTCCGGGCAAAGTCAAAAACGGTGATGCCAGAAGCTTTCAGTGGTTCAGAAAAGACTTTAAGGCAGCTTAAAGTCCTTTATGAGGATGCGGATATTCTCATCATAAACAAGCCGTCCGGCATGCTCTCCCAGAAGGCGAGACCCGAGGATGTTTCCGCCAATGAATATATCTTAAGCTATCTGCTTAGGGAGGGAGCGCTGACCGAGGAGGAGATGCGCACCTTCCGTCCGTCAGTCTGCAACCGCCTGGACCGGAATACTTCCGGTATTCTGATTGCGGGAAAGACTTTAAAGGGACTTCAGGAGATGTCTAAGGCATTAAAGGAGCGGACGATCCAGAAGTATTACCGGTGTGTGGTAAAAGGGGAAGTCCTTAGAGAAGATTACTTGAAGGGGTGGCTCGTTAAGGATGAACGTGAGAATAAAGTTACCGTCAGTACGGTAAAACCCAAAAGTGCGGATGCCGCGCCGATTGAGACCGCGTACCGGCCCATCTGGACGGGCGGCGGTTACACCGGGCTGGAGGTTCATCTGATCACCGGACGTTCCCATCAGATCCGGGCGCATTTGGCGTCCATCGGACATCCGATCATCGGGGATGTAAAGTACGGCGACGCCGGCACAAACGAACAATTTCGCAGACAGTGTAAGGTAAAATCACAGATGCTTCACGCATACCGCATTGTCTTTGCGGACGGGAGAGAAGTGATCGCGCCCTGCGGCGCAGAGTTCGCGCGCGTGGAAGAGTGGTGTAAGAACCGGTAGACAGGTTGTGGCAGAAAGAATTGCAGCACAAAAAATGGAAGTTCAACCTTAAGCTGAACTTCCATTTTTGTCGTTTTCGATGAAATCCTTCCTGTACCGGAATGGATGTGGCATCTGACCGCCTCAGATCTTTCCTGCACGGAAATTGATGTGGCATCTGACCGCCTCAAATCTTTCCTGCACTGGAATTGATGTGGCGCTTGATCGCTTCAAAGCTTTCCGCACTGACATCGTGCTCGATCTTGCACGCATCCTCTGCGGCAACCCGCGGATCAACCCCAAGCATCGTCAGCCAGTTGGATAAGATTGTGTGGCGCTCATAAATCTTTTCTGCAACTTCAAGTCCGCTTTCCGTCAGATGGATGTATCCTTCCGGGCTGACGGTAATATAACCGTTCTCACGAAGATTCTTCATTGCCACGCTGACGCTTGGCTTCTTAAAGTTCATCTCATTGGCGATGTCGACAGAGCGCACGTTGCCCAATCTATGATTTAAGACCAGAATCGTTTCCAGGTAATTCTCGTTTGACTCATTCATGACCATCTGGCATCCCTCCCATTGCTAACCTTCATTCTAGGATCTTCGGGTAAAACCCCTCTCTGGGTTCAAGTATATCATAATTGGAGAGGTTTGACAAAGGGATATTTTTATTGTGTACCTACTGAGAATTCTATATAATAGAGAAAAGAAAAGGATGAAAGATGCATGACGGCAGCTAGCTGCCGGTGTGTTAAGAGAGTATCTGGAGGCAATATGGCAACTTGGAATTCAAGAGGACTGCGTGGATCAACGCTGGAAGAGTTTATCAACCGTACCAATGAGATTTATCAGGAGAACGGTCTTGCGCTGATTCAGAAGATTCCCACACCGATCACGCCGATCAATATCGACAAACAGACCAGACATATCACGCTGGCGTATTTTGACCAGAAGAGCACGGTGGACTATATCGGCGCCGTACAGGGAATACCGGTCTGTTTTGACGCAAAAGAATGTAATACGGATACTTTTCCACTTGCAAATATCCATGAACATCAGGTTGCATTCATGGAGAACTTTGAAAAACAGGGAGGGGTATCCTTTTTTCCTGCTCAGTTTTACGAAGCGGGATGAGTTCTACTATCTGCGCCTGGATATGCTCTTAGAGTTCTGGAAGCGCGCAAAGGAGGGCGGAAGAAAGAGTTTCCGCTATGAGGAATTGGACCCGGAGTATTTCCTGCCGCGGCAGCGCGGCGTTTTGGTTCCGTATCTGGATGCACTGCAGAAGGATTTGCTGCGCAGGGATTGACAATTATTCTAAGATCTCTTATAATAAACTGAGTTTCACTTGCTATCATGCTACCATGGTAGCAAGGTAAAGTATAAAAGCATCAAAGAAATGAGGGCGATCATGAAAAGACAGTTGTTGCATACGCCGGAAGGTGTGCGGGATATTTATAATGATGAGTGTGAGAAGAAAATGCTTCTTCAGGACCAGCTATATCATATATTACGTCTGCACGGTTATCATCCGATTCAGACGCCGACATTTGAGTTTTTTGATATATTCGGACGGGAGATCGGCACCACGCCGTCGAAGGATCTCTACAAGTTTTTTGACCGGGAAGGCAACACGTTGGTGTTAAGACCGGATATCACGCCGTCGATTGCACGCTGTGCCGCAAAGTATTTTGGCGAGGAAGAACTTCCGATCCGGCTGTGCTACATGGGGAATACTTTCATCAATAACAGCAGCTATCAGGGACGACTGAAGGAATGTACACAGCTTGGCGCGGAGCTTTTGGGAGATCCATCAGTGGATGCGGATGCGGAGATGATCTCCATGGTGATTTCCTGCCTGAAGGCGGCGGGGCTTAAGGAGTTCCAGCTTAGCATCGGACATGCGGATTTCTTCCGGGGACTGATGGAGGCGGCAGGGCTTTTGGAGGAGCAGGAGGAGGAACTGCGCGAACTCATTTCCAACAAGAACTTTTTCGGTGTGGAGGAGTTCGTGGAGACTTTAAACCTCGAGGAGAACTTAAAGAATCTCTTTGGCATGCTCGGGAATCTCTACACGGGTTCGGATGAACTTTCTGCCGCAAGGGAATGTGCAGCATCCTATCCCAGGATCTTAAAGGCGATCGGGGATCTGGAGGAACTTCATAAAATACTGGAAGTCTATGAGGTTTCCCGTTATGTTTCGTTTGAACTTGGAACGATCAGCAACTACCAGTATTACACCGGTATCATATTTGCGGGATATACGTTCGGAAGCGGAGAGGCGATTGTAAAGGGAGGCAGATACGACCGGCTCCTCAACTGTTTTGGAAAAGATTCAGCATCCATCGGCTTTGCGTTTGTGATTGACCAGCTGATGGCTGCACTGCAGAGACAGAAAATTGATGTTCCGGTGGAACGCTGTGTGGAGCTGATGGTCTATAAATCTGCCAAACGGCAGACGGCGATTACCGCAGCGGCGACAGCGCGTGCAGCCGGACGCTGTGTGGAGCTGATGTTGTGGGATGAGACGAAGCAAAGGAAAGATTACGAGGATTATGCAGCTCGCAGCCGGATGACAAACGTGCAGTTTTTTCGCGTAGAAGGCAGAGAAGGGAGAGACGTTTTAAATGGAGGATATGAGATATCTGACTTTTGCGCTCGGCAAAGGCAGACTTGCAAAAAAGACACTGGAACTGTTTGAAAAGATCGGCATTACCTGCGAGGAGATGAAGGATAAGGACACGAGAAAGCTGATTTTCGTGAATGAGGAGTTAAAGCTTCGTTTTTTCCTTGCCAAGGGACCGGATGTACCCACTTATGTAGAATACGGCGCCGCGGACATCGGCATTGTCGGGAAGGATACCATACTGGAGGAAGGGCGCAATATTTACGAAGTCTTAGACCTCGGGTTTGGAAAATGCCGGATGTGCATCTGCGGACCGAAGGATGCGGAAGAATTGTTAAAACACCATGAACTGATCCGTGTTGCCACCAAGTATCCACACATCGCCAAGGACTATTTTTACAATAAAAAGCATCAGACGGTGGAGATCATCAAGTTGAACGGTTCCATCGAGCTGGCGCCGATCGTCGGGCTCTCGGAAGTCATCTGCGATATTGTGGAGACCGGCTCGACTCTGCGCGAGAACGGTCTGGTGGTTCTGGAGGAAGTATGTCCGCTGTCTGCGCGGATGGTAGTCAACCAGGTCAGCATGAAGATGGAAAATGAACGGATCACGAAGCTGATCGCGGATTTAAAGAGAGAGATAGAAAGGAAGGATCAGGCATGAGAATCTTAACATTAACCAAAGAGACACAGCAGAATATACTGGAGAATCTGTTAAAGCGCAGCCCGAACTCCTACGGGGAGTACGAGGGGCGTGTGAACGCCATCATCGAGGAGGTGCGCGCCAACCGCGACGCGGCTGTTTTTTCCTACACGAAAAAGTTTGACGGTGCCGACATTGATGCCGGAAATATCCTTGTCACGGAGGAGGAGATCAGGGAAGCCTACGAGAAGGTAGATCCAAAGCTCCTCTCCGTGATCCGCAAGGCACTCGTCAATATCCGAGACTATCACAGCAGACAGCGCCAGAATTCCTGGTTTGATTCACAGGAATCCGGCATTATCTTAGGACAGAAGGTGACTCCGCTTGCGAGAGTCGGCGTGTATGTGCCGGGCGGCAAGGCCGTCTACCCGTCGTCGGTGCTCATGAATGTCATTCCGGCAAAAGTGGCGGGTGTGGAGCAGATCATTATGACGACACCGCCGGGAGCAGACGGGAAAGTCTATCCGTCCACACTCGTGGCGGCAAAGGAGGCGGGCGTGGACGCCATCTATAAGGTGGGCGGCGCGCAGGCGATCGCTGCGATGGCGTTCGGAACCGAGAGCATCCCGAAGGTGGACAAGATTGTAGGCCCAGGAAATATCTATGTGGCACTTGCAAAAAAGGCTGTGTTCGGTTATGTCAGCATCGACTCGATTGCGGGGCCGAGCGAGATCCTTGTCCTTGCGGACGAGACAGCGAATCCGCGTTATGTGGCAGCGGACCTGCTGTCGCAGGCGGAGCATGACGAGATGGCTTCCGCTATTCTGATTACCACAAGCCGCACGCTTGCCGGGCAGGTGGCGGCTGAGATCGACCGCTTTGTGGAGAAGCTGTCGAGAAAGGAGATCATCACAAAATCGCTGGAGAATTACGGATACATTCTGGTTGCCGACAGTCTGGACGATGCGATTGCAACGGTCAACGAGATTGCATCTGAGCACCTGGAGCTTGTGACGAAGAATCCGTTCGAGGTAATGACGAAGATTCGCAACGCAGGAGCAATCTTTATCGGCGAATATTCCTCCGAGCCGCTCGGCGATTACTTTGCGGGACCGAATCATGTGCTTCCGACCAACGGTACGGCGAAATTCTTCTCGGCGCTTGGCGTGGATGATTTTATCAAGAAATCCAGCATCATTTCCTATTCCAGGGATGCGCTCGAGAATGTATACAAGGACATCATCCAGTTCGCGGAATGCGAGAAACTTACGGCACACGCCAATTCGATCCGTGTCCGGTTTGAGGAAAATTCTGAACAAAAGTAATTCCTTTTTCGTGAAAACCGTAATATAATAAAAGTTGAAGTGTTGGGAAGGAACGGGAGTTTGTATGAGCAGAACAGCAGATTATGTGCGAAAGACCAAGGAGACAGACATCACGCTCAGTCTGGAACTGGACGGGAGCGGAGTAAGCGAGATCGATACCGGGATCGGCTTTTTCGATCACATGCTCGAGGGCTTTGCCAGACACGGTTTTTTCGATCTGTCGGTCAAGGCGGAGGGCGATCTGATCGTGGATTGTCATCACACGATCGAAGATACCGGAATTGTGCTCGGCAATGCGATCAAAAAGGCGGTCGGGGACAAAAAGGGCATCAAGCGTTACGGAAGCTGTATTCTGCCGATGGACGAGACACTCGTTTTATGCGCGGTAGATCTCTCCGGACGGCCGTATCTGTCCTTCGACGGTAATTTTACCGTAGAGAGAGTCGGATACATGGACACGGAGATGGTGAAGGAGTTCTTCTATGCGATCTCCTACACGGCAGGGATGAATCTGCACATCAAGGTGCTGACGCCGGGCAATAACCATCACATGATTGAGGCGATGTTTAAGGCATTTGCGCGAGCCCTCGACGAGGCGACATCTTATGATCCGCGGATTACGGATATTTTGTCTACGAAGGGCAGTTTATAGAAAGGTATTATATTTTTATGGAACAGAAAAATATCGTTGCAACGATTTACTTAAAGAACGGACAGGCGGTACGGGGGATTGAGGATCACACCCCGCTGGCGGACGTCATCGAGCTGGCAAAGCTTTACAATGACAACGGAATTGACAAGATTATCATTTTTGATCTCTCTGACGATGATGAGGAGCATGAGAAGAATATTCACACGATCAAGAACATCAACCGTAACGTGGAGATCAAGACCTGCGCGGGCGGCAACATCAACCGCCTCGAGGACATCAAAAAGTTTATCTATGCCGGATGCCTTCAGGTCATTGTCAACGGCGCCAAGGCGAACAGCATCGAGCTTGCCGAGGAGGCGAGCAAGCGTTTCGGAAAAGACCGGATCCTCGTGTCGGTGGAGAACGTGGACTTCGTGTTCAAACATCAGGCGAAGATGAATGAGAATTTCCATGAACTTCTGGTGTTAAACACCAGTGTTTTAGATGCGATTGAGAATATTACGGATGTTCCGTATGTGGTCTATTTTGAGACCTGCGATTACGAGAAGATCATTGAGGTGTTAAAGCGGAGCAACACGCGCGGAATTGCCGGCGGTTTCTTAAACGATCCGAATACCAACATCATGGAGATCAAGTCACAGCTTTCTTCCGCGGGCATCAAGATGGACAATTTTGACCCGGCGTTAAAGTGGGATGATCTGAAAAAGAATTCAGAAGGCATGGTTCCCGTGATCGTGCAGGATTACCGTACAGATGAGGTGTTAATGCTTGCCTACATGAACGAGGAAGCTTTTTATACCACAATCAATATCGGTAAGATGACCTATTTCAGCCGGAGCCGTCAGGAACTCTGGACGAAAGGCATGACCTCCGGCCACATCCAGTATGTGAAGTCTTTGACGGCAGACTGCGATTATGACACAATCCTCGCGAAGGTATCCCAGGTGGGAGCAGCGTGCCATACCGGCAATCCGACCTGCTTTTTTCAACGAGATTGTCAAGAAGGAATATGTGGAGAAGAATCCGCTTAAGGTACTCGAGGATGTCTATGAGATTATTCTCGACCGCAAGGCACACCCGAAGGAGGGATCTTACACGAACTACCTGTTTGACAAGGGAATCGATAAGATCTTAAAGAAAGTCGGCGAGGAGGCGACCGAGATTGTGATTGCGGCAAAGAATCCGGATCCGGAAGAGGTAAAATACGAGATCTCGGATTTCCTGTATCACATGATGGTGCTTATGGCAGAAAGAGGAGTCACATGGGAGGATATCACACAGGAACTTTCCCAGCGGTAAAGCCGCCGCGAAAGGTTTATATGGATGTTCTGCGCGTGATTGCGACGGTGTTTGTGATCTGTGTCCACACCGTCGCGCTCGCGAAGACGACAGCAGCGCCGGGGACGCTGCTTTTTCGCGTATTGGAAGTCTTTAATTATACGTTTTTGTCCTGCAACCTGTTCTTTGTCATGATCAGCGGAGCATTGCTGCTGCCGGTAAAAGGAGAGCGGTGCAGGGATTTTTTTGCGCGCCGTTTTATCCGTGTCTTCATCCCACTCGTGGTCTATTACAATCTGTATGTCTGTGCCAAAGAGGGAATCGGACGGCTCGCTCCGTCGCAGTGGGGACTGATGCTGCAGCGGTTCTTCATCGGACCGCCGGTGGAAGCGCCGCATCTGTGGCTGGTGTACGTCATTATCTGGCTGTATGTGCTCACCCCGTTTTTGCGGTATCTGGTGCAGAACATTCCCGATCCGGTCATGAACGGCGTGATGCTTGTGATCTTCCTTCTGAATGCGTATGTCACCTATGTGCCACTGCTTGGCGTTACGCCGCCGGCGGCACTCTCCGGTATTGTGAATTCGTATGCGGGGGCGTTTCTGCTTGGCTATTATCTCGCGAACCGCGCGGGGAAGCGGGCAGAGAATTTTTTCCTTGCGGCGGGTCTTGTGTCATATCTGATCACCTGCTATGTGATTCTGTTCCATGGCTGGTATGACGACTATATTTACAACAATGCGCCTACGATGATGTTTTATGCCGCCGCCGTGTTTGTGCTCATAAAGCGGCTGGTGCCCTGCGGCAGCAAAGAGAGCCCCTTTGTGCGCATCATCGGGAAGTACAGTTATTCGATTCTGCTGATTCACTGGGGCGTGCTCCACTATGTCGTCAAGCAGGTGCTTCACGTCAATGTCCTGTCCGGCGGCATCGTGGGAGGCTGTCTGCTTGCCGTACTTCTCACGTTTGCACTGTCATTTGTGGGAGCCGTCATTTTGGATCAGACCATCATCCGTTTTTTGACGTTTGCGGTTTCAAAACTGATCGATGTTCTGCGCACATGTTTTTCCCAAAAATCTCATATAGTATCCTAGAGCACAGGCGGGATAGGAGAGGTGCAGTATGACAGACTATGTAGAACGGCGGAGAGCGTATGTCTCACAGGTCCGCAGTTCCTTTGAGACGGGAGCGGATGCGGGAGAGCCTTTTGACAGAGAGGAGCCACAGAGAGGGCGCGCGGGGGGACAGCTCCGCTTTCTTGTGGCACTGCTGCTGTTTTTGTTCTTTTTTGCATGGGATGACAGTGGAAATACGGTTTGCGGCGTCACTCCGGCGAAAATGATTGACATGATCGAAGATAATCGGTATGATACAATTTTGCAGGAGTGCGACGCAGTGCTTGCAGAACTTCTGCATACAGAATGAAAGGATAAAAGAAATGACAAAGTTAGCGTTATCCGATGAGATACTGATGAAGATTGATAAGCCGGCGCGCTACATTGGAAACGAGTTGAACAGCGTCTGTAAAAACAAAGACGAGGTATCGATTCGTTTTGCCATGTGCTTTCCGGATGTATATGAGATCGGTATGTCCCATCTGGGCATCCAGATTCTCTATGATATGTTTAATAAGAGAGACGATGTGTGGTGTGAGCGCGTGTATTCCCCGTGGCCGGATCTGCACAAGATCATGAAGGAGGAGAACATCCCGCTGTTTTGCCTGGAATCACAGGAGCCGGTGAAGAATATGGATTTTCTTGGAATTACCATCCAGTATGAGATGTGTTATACCAATATTCTCCAGATTCTTGACTTAAGCCAGATTCCGCTGCTTGCCGCAGACCGTGACGATACCGTTCCGATCGTGATCGGCGGCGGTCCCTGCACCTACAATCCGGAACCGATTGCAGACTTTTTCGATCTGTTTTATATGGGAGAGGGGGAGGTCGTGTATGACCGCATGTTAGATCTCTATCAGGAGATGAAGCGGGCGGGCAGAAGCCGCAGGGAGTTTTTGCATGAGGCGGCAAAGATTCCGGGAATCTATGTGCCTTCCCTGTATCAGGTGGAATATAAAGAAGACGGAACGATCGCGTCGTTTACACCGGTGGATGAGGAAATCCCGGCGACTGTGACCAAGCAGCTCGTGATGGATATGACGGATGCGGTCTATCCGGAAAAGCCGGTCGTACCGTTTATCAAAGCCACGCAGGATCGCGTTGTGCTTGAGATTCAGCGCGGCTGTATCCGCGGCTGCCGTTTCTGCCAGGCGGGAATGGTGTACCGTCCGGTGCGCGAGAAAATATTGAGCGCCTAAAGGCGCTTGCCACACAGATGATTGAGGCGACCGGGTATGAGGAGATCTCACTCAGCTCCTTAAGTTCATCGGACTACAGCTCTCTGGAGGAACTTGTCAATTTCCTGATCGACGAGTGCAGGGGAGCGCAGGGTGAATATTTCGCTTCCGTCGCTCCGCATCGATGCGTTTTCACTGGATGTCATGAGCAAGGTGCAGGACATCAAAAAGAGCAGCCTGACATTCGCACCGGAGGCGGGATCACAGCGCCTGCGCGACGTCATCAACAAGGGACTGACGGAGGAGGTCATCTTAAACGGCGCCCAGATGGCGTTTGAGGGCGGCTGGAATAAGGTCAAGTTCTACTTTATGCTGGGACTTCCGACCGAGACAGAGGCGGATATGCGGGCGATCGCGGAGCTTGCCAATGAGACGGCGGCACGCTATTATGACACCGTTCCCAAGGAGAAGCGGAACGGCAGATGCCAGATCACGATCAGTACCTCCTTTTTCGTCCCGAAGCCGTTTACACCGTTCCAGTGGGCAAGAATGTACCCGCCGGAGGATTACATCGGACGTGCAAAAGTGGTCAACGACACGGTCAAGGAACAGTTAAACAAAAAGAGCATTAAATACAACTGGCATGAGGCGGATGTGACAGTTTTAGAGGGCGTATTGGCGCGCGGCGACCGGAAAATCGGACAGGCTATCTTAAAGGTTTATGAAAAGGGTGGCATTTTTGATGCATGGTCCGAATATTTTGACTATCAGAGATGGCTGGACGCCTTTGCGGAGTGCGGCATTGATCCCGATTTTTACACGATGCGCGAGCGTTCCATGGACGAGATTTTCCCATGGGATTTTATCGATACCGGCGTGACCAAGGAATTTTTAAAGCGTGAGTGGAACAATGCCATGAAAGAGACCGTGACGCCGAACTGCCGAATGCGCTGTTCGGGCTGCGGTGTGAAGAAGTTCGGAGGAGGTGTCTGCTATGAAAATTAGAATCCGTTTCCGCAAGTACGGTGTGATGAAGTTTATCGGACATCTCGATGTGATGCGGTACTTCCAGAAGGCAATGCGCAGAGCACACATTGACATCTGCTATTCGGAGGGATTTTCCCCGCACCAGATCATGTCGTTTGCTGCGCCGCTCGGCGTGGGCATCACGAGCGACGGCGAGTATATGGACATTGAAGTGCACACGAGTGCATCCACGGAGGAATCCCTCCGGGCGTTAAACGGCGTCATGGTGGAGGGCGTGGAGTGCACCGGTTATGTGAAACTTCCGGATCAGGCAAAGACGGCAATGTCGATCGTTGCCGCCGCAGATTATGATCTGTATTTTAAGGAAGGGTATGCGGCACCGGTTTCTGTTTTGGCGTTTGCTGACGGTATCCGCGATTTCTTTGAGAAACCGGATGAGGTTCTCATCACCAAGCAGACGAAAAAGAGCGAGCGCGTGCTGGATATCAAACCACTCATCTACGGCTTTCAGGTGACGGACCGCGGCGGCGTGCCGTCCTTCTATCTGAAACTTTCCACAGGAAGTACGGATAATCTGAAGCCGGAGCTGGTGCTTGAGGCGCTGTTTTTACACATGGGACTTACCTATGATCCCAATGCGATTCAGATTCACAGGAAGGATGTCTATGCGTCCGACGGGGATGATTTTGTGTCCTTAGGCGCGATGGGAGAAGTAATCGAATGAACCGTTACATGATAACGCGAGAGAAGATAAAAGGGCAGGAATATCTGATTTCTGCCCTTTATGATGAGAAAAAACATATGATTGAGGTATTGCCGGAGGCGGCGGGGGAGACATCACTGCTCGGCAATATCTATGTCGGAAAAGTCGAGAACATTGTCACCAATCTAAATGCCGCGTTTGTCAAGATAGCGCCGGATATACGGTGCTATCTGCCGCTGTCCGATGTGAAGAATCCCGTTTTTACCAGAAAGCTGTCGCAGACAAAGGCGCTTGCGGCGGGCGATGAACTTCTGGTACAGGTCTCGCGCGAGGCGCTTAAGACAAAAGATCCCGCGGTGACGACAAACCTGACGATCGCGGGAACCTATGCCGTCTTAACTTCCGGAAACCGGAAGAAGAGCGTCTCATCAAAGGTAAAGGGGGAGGCCAGAGAGCGTCTGGTGAAGCTTGTAGAGCAGACGGCAGGGGAGTACGGCGTGATTCTCCGCACCAATGCCGCAGAGGCTTCCGATGAGACGGTTCTGCTTGAACTGGAAGTGCTTTCGGAGCGCTATGAGACGATGGCGGAGGCGGCGGCACACAAGAACTGTTACACGCTTGTATACAGGGAGGAAGCGGGATGGCTGCGCCATATCAGAGACCTGCGGAAGGACGATCTGGAAGAGATTGTGACAGATGACCGCGGAATGTTCGAGGATATCTGCAGTGCCTGCCGGATCCATAAGCAGGCGCTTACGACGGGAGGAAGCGTGCCCGTGCCGGTGGACGAGGTAATGACGGCGGATGGAATCCGGATCCGTTATTACAAGGATCCGGCGCTCTCCCTTGGAGCACTCTACAGTGTCCGGTCGGAGCTGAAAAATGCATTGAGTGAGCGCGTATGGTTAAAATCCGGTGCCTATCTGGTCATTCAGCCGACGGAGGCTCTGACGGTGGTGGATGTCAACACCGGAAAGAATGTGGCAAAAAAAGAAATGCAGGAGAATTTTCTGCGCGTGAACAAGGAAGCGGCGGAGGAGATTGCCAGACAACTGCGGCTGCGGAATCTCTCGGGGATGGTCCTAGTGGATTTTATAAATCTGACGTCAAAATCCGCGGAAGAGGAACTGCTTAAGACATTCCGGGCGGCACTGCAAAAAGATCCGGTTCCGGCGCAGCTTATCGATATGACCGCACTCGGTCTGGTCGAGGTGACCCGCAAAAAAATAAAAAGACCGTTGCATGAGATTTTTCCGGACGGTCTGGGATTCTAAAAAAAGATACCTTTTAAAAAAAGGTATCTTTTTTGTGCCTGTTTTTTTCCTTAGAATAATAAAAAATGAAAGGAAACTTGCAGGATGCAGAATACATATCAATTTATCAGTGATAAGGGAGTTTTTTCTCTGCCGGGGGCGGCAGATTACAGTGATCTGTATTTCCCGGTCGCAGGGGAGTGTGGTATCAAAAGCGCGGTGACGCCGACACTTGGCGGGGACTGCAAGCTGGATCAGAATACGTTTCTGCTGGAGCCGGTGAGCGTGGAGAATCTTCATAATAACCGGAATGCCAGAAATTTCTGGTGCCATATCGGAACGCACGGAAGCTGGTCCGCCACGGGCAATTCGGCGGAAGAAATCGCAAAAAAATTTACGGATCTTGCGGATGAAAACGAAGTGACAGCCGGTTTTATGTGGCAGACCGTGACGAGAACCTCCAGGAAGTATCAGCTTTCGGCACAGATCACGTCGTTTGTTCCGCTGGACGATCCGATGGAGATCATGTATGTGGAGATTACCAATACAGGCAACATGCAGGTACGATTCACGCCGACCGCAGCCATACCGGTCTATGGCAGGAGCGCGGACAATCTGAGGGATCACCGGCATGTGACATCGCTGCTGCACCGCATCCGCACGGTGGAGAACGGTGTGCTTGTGACGCCGACGATGTCTTTTGACGAGCGGGGGCACCGCCCGAACGAGATGACCTACTTTGTGTGCGGATACGACCAGACGGGGGAGGCACCGGAAGATTTTTATCCGACCGTACAGGATTTTATCGGCGAGGGAGGTAATTTTGAGCGGCCAAAGGCGGTTGTCAAAAATCTTGCCGGTGTGCCGGCGGGCAGTGCATATGCCGGATGTGAGGCGGTCGGCGGACTCCATTTTAAGGAGAGGACTCTTGCACCGGGCGAGACCGCAGGATACACGATCATGATCGGGGCGGTGCGAAAGACGGAACATGCCGGGGAGACGATTTTAAGCATGACGGCAGCGTACCGCAAGGCGGCGCAGACGAAGGCGGCGTATGAGCGCATGAAAACATACTGGGAACAGAAAGTAAACGTATCCTACCACACGAAAGACCGCCGGTTTGACCGCTATATGCAGTGGGTCAGCTTTCAGCCGATCCTGCGCCGGATCTATGGCTGTTCCTTTTTGCCGCACCATGATTACGGAAAGGGAGGAAGAGGCTGGAGAGATCTCTGGCAGGACTGTCTGGCACTTCTTTTGATGAATCCGGACGGTGTGCGCGAGATGCTTCTCAATAATTTTCAGGGTGTCCGCATCGACGGAACCAATGCGACCATTATCGGAAGCAAGGAGGGAACCTTTATCGCCGACCGCAATCAGATTACGCGCGTGTGGATGGATCACGGGGTCTGGCCGTTTGTGACGACAAAGCTCTATATCGACCAGACCGGCGATCTTGCGGTTCTGGAGGAAGAGATCCCGTATTTTAAGGATCAGCAGGCAGGGCGCGGGACAAAGAAGGATGCGGCATGGAAGGAGCAGGACGGCTGCTGGCAGAAGGATGCCGCGGGAAATGTCTACCGCGGAAGCGTGCTGGAGCATCTTCTGCTGCAGAATCTGACGGCTTTCTACGAGGTGGGCGAACACGGACATATCCGCCTTCGCGGCGCGGACTGGAACGATGCGCTGGATATGGCGGGCGAGCGCGGGGAGAGCGTTGCATTTACCAACGCCTATGCAGGCAATCTCCGGGAACTCGCGGAGCTGCTTACACTCTACGCAGAGAAAACCGGGAAGGAGTCTGTGCCGTTAAATCGGGATCTTTTCGTGCTGCTTGCGGATGACGACACCCTGTATGCATCGGTTCAAAAAAAGCAGGAACTCTTAACGCGCTATACCGATGCATGCATCCATGAAGTAAGCGGGCAGAAGACAGAGGTTTCGATTACAGAGCTTGTCCGCAGCCTGCAGAAGAAAGCAGCCTTTCTGACCGGACATATCCGTGCCACAGAGTGGGTGACCGATGAGGAGGGAAACGGCTGGTTTAACGGATACTATGACAATCATGGCAGGTGCGTGGAGGGTGTCTTTGCGCAGGGCGTGCGCATGATGCTGACCAGTCAGGTGTTTGCCGTTATGGCACAGACCGCGACGGATGAACAGGTGGCAGAGATTGTCCGCAGCGCAGACAAATATCTGTACTGCGACGCGATGGGCGGTTACCGGTTAAATACGGATTTCGGTGAAGTGAAAATGGATCTGGGAAGAATGTTCGGGTTCGCTTACGGGGAAAAGGAAAACGGTGCGGTCTTTTCACACATGGCGGTGATGTTTGCAAACGCCCTCTATAAGCGGGGATTTGTAAAGGAAGGGCACCGGGCATTGGATGCGCTTTACCGTCAGTCTGTCCATTTTGAAACCAGCCGGATTTATCCGGGAATCCCGGAGTATTTTAACAGCCGCGGAAAGGGAATGTACCATTATCTGACGGGGGCGGCAAGCTGGTACATGCTTACCGTGATTACGGAAATGTTCGGCGCGAAGGGATGTGCCGGCAATCTGATGTTGGAACCGAAGCTGGAGCGGCAACAGTTTGATCTGGATGAAAGAGCGGAGCTTTTCTTTTCGTTTGCGGGACAGTCGCTGCATCTGGTCTACGAGAACAAAGAGCACAAGGAGTACGGCGCTTACCGCCCGGGAACGATCCGGATTGACGGGGGAATTGTGGGATTATTCCGGGGAGAGAAAGAGACGCGCAGTGTCTGCATCGATAGGGAGCGGTTAAAGCAGCTGGATTTTGATGTCACGCATGAAATTTTGGTGGAACTGGTGTAAAGGAGAATGAGATGACAGGGAAAAATGAGACGTTTGTAATGAATGATTATGGGAAAAAATCCACATTTGCGAGTTTTCTGCCGGGAATTGCAGGAATACGGGGAATCCCGATCTGGTGCTACTATGTGAACCGCGGACAGTGTGTGGTGAGTTTCGGCGTGGACAATAAAGATCATGCGATCATGGAATTTTATCCGGCGCATCAGGCATATCAGAATGTAAAGACCACAGGGTTCCGCACATTTTTAAAGAAGAACGGTACGGTTTTTGAACCGTTTTCGGATGAGAACATCACGCAACGGATGCAGATTCACATGAATGGTCTTGCAATCGAGGAGCAGAACCGGTCAAGTGGAATGGACACAAAAGTGGTGTACTATACACTGCCCGGAGAAAATGTCGGCGCGCTTGTGCGCGTGGTGAGTGTCACCAATCAGTCCGGGGAGCCCATCGAGCTGGAACTGATTGACGGCATGCCGGCGGTGATTCCGTACGGCGTGTCCATGGACAGCATGAAAAATATGGGGCAGACCGCGAAAGCGTGGATGCAGGTCGAGGATTTAAGCGAGGGTCTGCCGTACTACCGCGTGCGGGCAAGCATGGATGACACCGCGGCGGTGCGCAGGATCGACGGCGGCAACTTCTCGGCATGCTGCGAAGCGGACGGCAGACGGTTACAACCGATCGTGGATCCGTCTTTGATTTTTTCCTATGATCTGTCGCTGAAAAGACCGGTCGGTTTTGAAGAACGCCCGTTAAAGGAACTTCTTCTGGAAGAACAGATGACGCAGAACCTGCTGCCGTGCAGCTTTTACGGCATCACGCGCACCCTTGCCCCAGGCGGAAGCGTCACCTTATATGAACTGATCGGACAGGTGGAGAACAAGCAGCTTTTAAAGGAATATTTTGCGGAAAAGAAAGATGCCGCCTATTTTGAGGCAAAAAAAAGAGAAGCTGATGAACTTGCAGAGGCGCTGACAGACGGTATCCGCACCAGGACAGCCTCCGCGGCGTTCGATGCCTACTGCAGGTACACCTATATGGACAATGTGCTGCGCGGCGGTTATCCGATGCAGCTGGGGAACAATAAGATCTTTTATGTCTATTCCAGAAAACACGGTGATCTGGAGCGGGATTACAATTACTTTCCATGCTGCCGGAATTCTATTCGCAGGGAAACGGGAACTTCCGCGATGTCAATCAGAACCGCCGCTGCGACACCTTTTTTGCACCGTTCGTCGGCAGAAAGAATATACAGGAATTCTACAGTCTGATCCAGCTGGACGGGTACAATCCGCTTGGCGTCGAGAAACTGACCTACCGCCTTTCAAAGGAGCGGGCAAAGAAGCTGCTGGCAGACGTGAAGGAGGAGCAAAGAAGCGCGCTGATTGACTTCGTGACAAAGCCGTTTACGCCTGGAGCACTCTGCCGGAAGTTCGGGGAGGTATTCGGCGATACCTGGGATGAGACGTTATTTATCCGGGTCATTGATTTTGCGGAGGAGATGGTGAACGGATCGTTCGGGGAAGGCTACTGGAGCGATCACTGGACCTACAATCTCGATCTGATTCTGGATTACCTTTCTGTGTTCCCGGAGCAGGAGGAGGAAATGCTCTATGAGGAGGTCTATACCACCTTTTTGTCCAGAATCAATGTGAACCGCAGGTTCCGCCGCTATGTGGAGACGGAGAATGGCTTAAGGCAGTACCGGGCGTTAAACGAGGCGTCCAGGCGGGCGGACTTGGGGGAAAAACTGGTGAGAACCGAATACGGCAGCGGGGATGTGCTGACCATGACGCTGATGGAGAAATTGATACTGCTCGGTGCTGTGAAATTTGCCACGCTGGATGCTTACGGAATGGGAATCGAGATGGAGGGCGGAAAGCCCGGATGGTATGACGCCCTAAACGGTATGCCGGGACTTTTCGGTTCTTCCATGGCGGAGACCTACGAGCTGGCGCGCATGCTCTCCTACACCATAGAGGCCTTAAAGCAATATCCGGGAGAAGTCGCACTCATAGAGGAACTGGGATGTTTCCTGGATGAACTGAATCTGATCACGCGGCTGGAGCACGACAATATCATGCGGGACGAGGAACTGTTGTCCTTCTGGAACCGGATCAATGACGCGAAGGAGATTTACCGCGACAAGACCTATCAGGGCGTATCCGGTAAGAAGATGGTCTATCACACGGAGCAGCTTGCGGCGATTCTGGAAGGATTCTTGGAGATTGTTACCTGCGGAATCAAAAAGGCGCGCCGGATCTCCGGGGAGATCTGCCCGACGTATTTTACTTACGAGGTGCCGGAGTATGAAAAGTTAAAGGACGGCGGCATCCGCCCGTTAAAATTTGTTCCCCAAAATATGCCGTATTTTCTGGAGGGACCGGTGCGCTATCTGAAGCTGCCTGTGGAGCAGGGCGAGAAGCGTGCCCTGTACGAAGCGGTCAAAGAGAGCGATCTCTACGACGGGGAACTGTCCATGTACAAGGTGAATGCTTCCCTTGCGGATTCCTCTTTTGAACTTGGGCGTGCGCGTGCATTTACCCCGGGCTGGCTCGAAAACGAATCCATCTGGCTTCATATGGAATATAAATATCTTCTTGAACTTCTGCGCAGCGGTCTCTATGAAGAATTTTTCGCGGATTTCAAGAAGGCTGCGATACCGTTCCAGAACCCGGAGATTTACGGAAGAAGCATTTACGAAAATTCCTCGTTTATAGCCAGCAGCAGGAATCCGAATCCGTCCTGCCGCGGAAGAGGATTCGTGGCAAGACTCAGCGGATCAACGATCGAATTTATCAGCATGTGGAAAGAGACGATGTTCGGCGCACATCCTTTCCGGACGGAGCAGGAGGAACTGGTCTTTTCGCTTGCACCGGCCATTCCGGCGTATCTGATTCCGGAGGATGGCAGACTTTCCGCTGCGTTTATGAGCAGGACGACCGTGTGCTATGAATTTGGCGGGCACAGGGATTATGTGCCGGGAACCTACCGGATCCGCCATATGGTGTTTTTCTATGAAAATGGCAGTCAGGCGACCGTTGAGGGGGAGAAAGTCTCCGGAAAACTGGCGGAGGATATCCGCGCCGGAAGGGTCAGAAAAATGGAGGTTGCCGTGGACTAAAAAAATGATACCTTTTTAAAATTTGGATCATTTTTTGAGGAAATGAAAGCATCTATAATGCAAGTATCAAAACAACAGAGATGTTGAAATAAAAGGAGGATATTTTTATGAATTGGAAAAAAGCAGTATCCGTCATGCTCGTTGGCATTATGGCATTATCAATGACCGCATGCGGCGATTCGGGAGAAACAAGCACAGATGCAGCTTCTGGTGGGGGAAGTACCGCAGAATCTACGGAGGGTGCAGGCACGTCCGCTTCCGGCGATGATAAGCTGGTGGTATGGACACTCTCAAACGACCTGATCGACTTTGGTGAGCGCTTTGAAGAGCAGACCGGAGTTGCCGTTGACACGGTTGTCATTGAGCCTGCAAACTATCCGACCAAGGTGCAGACAGCGCTTTTGGGCGGCGAGAGCGAACCGGATATTATCGTAGGCGAGCCGAAGATGCTGGAGGATTTTTACGACGCAGGATTTTTGAGGATCTGAATCAGGCACCGTACAACGCACAGGACTATGCAGATCAGATCGTTGATTATGTATGGAAAGTCGGACAGGATTCCGAGGGCATCCAGAGAGCCATTTCCTATCAGATCACCCCGGCAGGTATCTATTACAGAAGAGATATTGCCAAGGAAGTATTCGGAACGGATGATCCGGATGAGGTCGGCAAATTATTTAAGGATTACCCGACTATTCTGGATACCGCGCAGAAGCTGAAGGACGCGGGATACCGTATTTTCTCCTCAGACGCAGAGATGGGCGTATTTTCCGGTGATTCCGCATGGGTGGTTGACGGTGTCTTAAATGTAGACCAGGCAAGATTTGATTACATGGATCTTTGCGTGGATCTGTATCAGAAGGATCTCACCGCATATGCCAACCAGTGGTCCACGCCGTGGTATCAGGCAATGGCGGGAGAGGTTCCGATCTTAACCGCAGATATCCAGAATTACGCAGATGATTCCGTCAATGTATGGGATGCAACAGAATTTGCAGAGGCAACCAAGGGCATGGACACCACGACGGTCTTCGCATTCGGACTGCCGTCCTGGGGCGTGCTTACCATGAGAGATAATGTCGGCGACACCTCCGGTTTGTGGGGCGTGTGCCAGGGACCTTCCTCCGGATTTGACGGCGGTACCTATATCGGTATTTCCTCCCAGTCCAACCGCAAGGGATACCGCATGGGAGTTTGTAAAATTCTGTACATTAAATGAAGACACGGCAGACTGGTGGATCGATTTCTCCCAGGGTGACACCGTTTCCCTGAAATCCGCGCTTGAAAAGCACAAAGATGATGAAAACGCGATCTACGGCGGCGAGAAACTGTACCAGTTCTGGTTAGACCAGGCGAAGGAGATTGATACCTCCAAGGTAACCCGTTACGATCAGGCAATCGGCGATGCATGGGGCAATGCGATTTCTGCGGTCAAGACAGGACAGATGACCAAGGAAGAGGCAGTGAATGATTTCTATGACACGATTGAATCTACATATCCTGATATCACAGTAAACAGATAAGAGCAGGGTGACTTGGTATCCTCCCGGACGGCAGACCATAATATTCCAAATGGGATATTATGGCGGTGCCGGAGGGGGAATACAAAATGAGATAGAGGGGATTTCCTATGGCAAAAACAAATCCGAAAAAAAAGACATCAAACCTCACAAAGTATAACCGGGCAGGCTACTTTTTTCGTGGCTCCCTTTGTGATCGTTTTCCTGATTTTCAGTGTGTACCCGGTATTCCGCACACTCGTTTTAAGCTTTACCGACAGCAAGCTGGCAGGAATGCCGTACCATTTTGTCGGTCTGAAAAATTATACACGCGTATTTACCGATAAGTTTTTCTGGAGAGCGCTCTGGAATACAATCAGGATCTGGGGCGTTAATATCGTACTACAGTTAGGACTCGCATTTTTGCTGACCGTTGTGTTCAGTGATATTAAATATAAATTTAAGGGGCTGCCGGTGTTTCGGGCACTGTATTATCTGCCGAACCTGATCGCAGCCACCTCTGTCGCTTTTCTCTTTAAGACACTGTTAGACTGGAGATACGGTACGTTTAACCAGATCTTAAATTCCGTCTATCAGTTCTTCGGAGTGAACAAGGCGCCGGTAGACTGGCTTGGAAATTCCGGCACCACAGGAAGCGTCATCGCAGTCATCAGTGCATGGATGTGGTTTGGCAACTCCTTCATTATGCTGATGGCAGGCGTGCAGGGAATCAACAAAGAGTACTTTGAAGCCGCAGCGATTGACGGGGCAGGGCGCTGGACGACATTTGGAAAAATCACGCTGCCGCTGTTAAAGCCGATCATGCTTTACGTGGCAATCACTTCCCTGATCGGAGGACTGCAGATGTTTGACCTGCCGTTCCTTATGTCGGAGAAGACGGCGGCATCCTACAACTCGATTGAGACCGTGGTAATGTATCTGTATAAATTTGGTTTCTCGACAGGCACAACACAGACCGGATATGCATCTGCCATTGCATATGCATTGTTCTTAATCATTCTGATTGTATCTGTGCTGCAGTTAAAATTAGTCAACAAGGAGGATTAGTTATGACGACGGGTGATAAGATAAAAAAGAGCGTTATTTATATTCTGCTGGTCCTGCTTGCGGCGGCGTGCCTGTTCCCGTTTCTTCTGATGATGGTCAACGCGACCAGGGACGGTGTGGAGATTACACATTCCTTTACGCTGATACCGAGCACGCATCTGAAAGAAAACTGGGAGACCGTATTTAGTTTCTTTAATCTGTTCCGCGGAATGGCAAACAGCTTACTGGTTGCGGTCCCTGCCACACTGCTGACGGCGTATTTCTCGGCGATGACGGCATATGGACTGGCAATGTATCGATTCCGCGGCAACAAGCTGATCTTTACGGCGATCCTTGTGTTTATGATGATTCCGGGACAGCTCAGCCTGATCGGTTTTTACAATTTATGTACCAAATTAAAACTGGTAAATTCCTATATCCCGCTGATTGTGCCGGCGGTTGCGGCACCCGGAACGGTGTTTTTCTTAAGACAGTACATTTTATCGGTGATGCCGCCGGCACTGGTGGAGGCAGCCAGAATCGACGGTGCAAGCGAATTATATTCCTTCCACAGGATTGCGCTTCCGATTATGTCTCCTGGTATTGCGACGATGGCGATCATGGCATTTATCGGAAACTGGAACAATTATCTGCTTCCGATGATTATCTTAAACAAAAATGAGAAGTTTACATTGCCGGTCATGATGGCGACGTTAAAAGCATCGACGGACATTCAGAGAAATCAGGGCGCTATTTATCTGGCGGTGGCAATCTCTGTCATACCGATCCTGATTGTGTTCTGCTTCTGCTCGAAATACATTATCAGCAGTATTTCGGCGGGCAGCGTCAAAGAATAAACTGCCAGCAGGTTTCAAAACTTTATTTTCATAGTTCTCCTCTTAGAAAGAGGCACTTTCCGGAAACGGAAGGTGCTTCTTTGTGTGCGTTATGCTGTCGAAGGAGCGTGGAAGACGGCTTTTCCTGCTGGAAATATGCCGGAAAATATTATATGATAGAGACAGGAAAATCTTTGATTTTACGGAGAAAAACGGGGGATTGGAATGGATGGCAAATATAAAAAACAATGGGCGTGTGTGACGCTTTTTTCTCTTATAACAGCGGCGCTGTGCGGTGCCTGCGGGAATGTTATGACCGGCGCTTCCGGAAATGTGCCGGAAACGGAAGCAGCCGGACAAGTGCAGCCGGACGGGGATCTTCCGGCATGGCAGACGTACGCAGACGATCCGGTGACGCTGGACTGGTATATCAACTACTCCTGGTTTTCGACGCCGTGGGGCGAGAATCTGGTGTCGCAGACGATCACGGAGGAGACGGGCGTGGATATTCATTTTATCACGCCGCTCGGAAATGAATCCGAAAAACTGAACGCCCTGATTGCGTCCGACTCGCTGCCGGATTTAATCACGCTCGGATGGTGGGAACCGCAGGTGAGCGAGATGACAGAAAACGGCATGGTCTATGCGCTCAATGAGCTTGCGGACAGCTATGATCCGTATTTCTGGGAGGTCTCGGACCCGGTGGCCGTGAACTGGTATACCACGGACGACGGCAATATTTACGCCTACCCGAACTCCTCCATCACGCCGCAGGATGTAGAGCAGTGCGAGGATTTAAGCAGCAATCAGACCTTTCTGGTGCGCAAGGATATCTACGAGGCGATCGGAAGCCCGGATATGACAACACCGGAAGGCTTTTGCGCAGCGGTAAAGAAGGCAGCGGAGATGTTTCCGGAAGTAGACGGGGGAGCCTCTGATCCCGATCGGTGCGCACGTGTTCGACAACGAGGGAAATGTCTCCTTTGACAAATACCTGATGAATTTTCTTGCCATTCCGTGGGAGAAAGACGGCGTCTACTATGACCGTTATACCGATCCGAATATTTTCGCTGGCTGAAAGTATTCAGACAGCTGGGAGAGGAAGGTTATCTTGCGAATGATATTTTTGTGGACACCCGGACACAGATGGAGGAAAAAGTGGCGCAGGGCCGCTACTTCTGCATGCTGTATCAATATTCGGATATGCTGACACAGCAGAAAATTTTATATGCCAATGATCCGGACAGCATTTATATGGCGGTGGAAGGTCCGAGAAATGCAAATGGGGACGATCCGCTGCGCCCGACAACCACGATCAACGGGTGGACGGTGACGCTGATTTCCAAGAACTGCAAACACCCGGAGCGCGCGATTGCGTTTCTGGATTATCTGATGAGCGAGCACGGGCAGCTTCTCACCTATCTGGGCGTCGAGGTGTGACTTACGATATAAAGGACGGAAAGCCGGTACTCCGCGATAACATCAAGCAGATTCTGGACACGGACCGCGCAGCTTACGACAGGGAATACGGGGCGGACGATGCCTACTGGATGCTGCAGGACAATGTGATGCAGCTTCAGTGGAAACAGGAACCATCGCCTGCAACGGCACAGCTGGAGGAATGGGGAAGAAAATATGTCGTATACAACGGTCAGTATGATGTGGTATTTGACTCCGGCTCCAAGGAGGCATCGGAGGAGGACAAGATTACAAAGCTCTGGAGCCAGACGCTTCCGGCGCTTCTTATGGCACCATCGGAGGAGGAGTTTGACACCCTTTTTGAAGAATTTATTGAGAAGCGGGATGAGCTGGGCTATACGGATGTCATGGAGAAGAAGACGGCATATATGAACAGCGCCAAAGAGAAGCTTGGCATCCAGTAAAGAGACGGAGAGTGTTACATGAATTGGAAAAAACGGTTTGTCAGCCAGAAACTGAATGTAAAGTTTACCCTTGTGATTATTCTGTTTATGGTGATTCCCATCGGCATTCTTGCCGGCATCCTTTTACAATATGGAGAAAAACGTCGTATCGGAGAATACCGGATATATGGAGTACACCATGGAGCGCAACAAAGATGCCGTTGCAACCAAGATCAATTCCATCAACATGTCCACACAGTTTTTCCTGAGCGATGAGCCGCTTTTGGAAATGCTCAAAAGAACGAAGGACGGGGGAGACTTTTTCGGCGGAGGAATGGTACAGCTTTAAGAACAGCGATATTGTATCCCTCGAGCGTCTGGTAAACAACAACCCGCTTCTCTACGGCGTGCGTGTGTATGCGTCAAACGACCGGGTACAGGAGATGATGCCGATTCTCTATGCAGCCTCCCGCATGGAAAAAGCAGCCCTGGCAGTCGGAGGAGACTGTTACCGGCTGGCATTACGACTTTAACGATCAGATTTTTAATTCTTACACGATGAGACAGAACCGCAAGATCTTATCGCTCGTGACGGAGATAAAGGACAGCGATTCCGGGACGCTCGGAATGATCGAGGCGGCTATGACGATGGAAAACATGTTTCCCAGTCTCTACGAGAACATTGAGGACGAGTGGAGCTGTTTTCTGACAGAGGACGGCGGGTGTTATTTTGGAGAAGGTGACGGGGAGGACGAAAACACAGGACGGCAGGAACTGCTCGCCGAGATCATGGCACAGTATACGGCGGACGAGGAAATACAGACCTGCTATCTGAAGCTGCAGGGACAGCATCTGATTGTATCCTACCTTCCCTTGCAGGAATTAAACGGGACCCTGCTCTGCGTGAAAAATATTACGTCCAACATTCATCACGTATACCGCATGCGCAACACGTTTGTGGCGGTCATGCTCGTGTTTTTGGTTGTTCTGACATTTTTTATCAATGCGATCGTAAAACATCTGTTAAAACAGCTGTACGAGATTCTGCGCGCCATCCGGCGCGTGCAGGGCGGAGATCTGGACGTGGTGATCGAGCACTGCGGACCGGATGAGATGGGAGAGCTGGGAACACAGATCAACAAGATGTTAACGAGGATCAAGCAGCTCATGGACGACAATCTAAAGCGCGAAATGCTGGTAAAAAATTCAGAGATCCGTGCGCTGCAGAATCAGATTAACGCGCATTTTATCTATAATGTCTTGGAGTCCATCAAGATGATGGCGGAGATCGACGAGGAGTACGATATTTCGGATGCGGTCACATCCCTCGGGAAGCTCTTACGCTACAGCATGAAGTGGGTATCAGGCAATGTCCTGGTGGAGCAGGAACTGGAATATATCAAGAATTATATGGCGTTAATCAATCTGCGGTTTGATTACGAGATCTATTTATCACTCAATCTGCCGGAGATTATTTTACAGCAGGAGATTCCCAAAATGTCGCTGCAGCCGATCGTGGAAAATGCCATCTATCACGGAATCGAGCAGATGGCGGAAGATACCAACATCTACATCAAGGGGCGCGTGGAAGGAAACGACTGCGTGATTGAAATTACGGATGCCGGGCGCGGCATGACCGAGGAAGAGATGGCACAGCTTCGTCAGAAGATTGCAGGGGAACTGGATTCGAGCGGGGGTTCCGGAAACGGAATCGGCTTAAAAAACGTGCAGGACCGGATCCAGATTGCATTTGGCGGGGCGTATGGCATAGAAGTGGCGTCGCAGATCGGATGCTATACCAAAATTATCGTCCGCATTCCGATGACGCACAGGGGAGAAGCAGAATGAAGACTGTATTGATTGTTGAGGATGAAAAATTGATCCGGCAGGGACTCCGCAAGATGATTCAGCGGAGCGGTGTCCCGGTGGAAGTGATTATGGAATGTAACAACGGTGAGACGGCGCTTGAGATTTTAAAAGAGCAGTCCATCGATGTCATGTTTACGGATATCCGTATGCCAAAGATGGACGGAATCGAGCTGGTGGAGCGCATGCAGGAATGTGAACACATACCGCTCACCGTTGCGATCAGCGGTTACGATGACTTTAACTATGCGGTGGCGATGATGCACAACGGGGTGCGGGAATATCTGTTAAAACCGATCGAGCGCGAAAAAATCTGCGACATACTTGCCAGGCTGAATCAGGAGATTGAGGAGGGCAGGGAGCAGGAGAAAACGCGCCAGAAGCTCGGACAGCAGCAGATCCGTCATCTGATGCTTCTGGCAGAGATGCCGGAAGAGGAGCTTACCATGTTGGAGACCCAGTATGACCAGCATTTTATTTTAGATCTGAGCGGAAAGCCGTATGTGGTCTGCTGCAGAAACCGGAAAAAAGAGGAGGAATCCTGCCCGAAGGACTGCCTGTTCCTGGGCGATGTCGAGGGAAATGATCTCTTTTTAATCGAGGCGGAAGCACTTTCGGACCGTCCGGGGGAATATCCTTTTTTGCAGGAATATACCGGAATCAGCCGGCCGCATCAGGGAATCCGCGAACTGCGCGAGGCATATCTGGAGGCGCGGGAAATGCGCAGGTGCGCGTTTTGCACGAACCGCAGTCAGATGCGCTATGGGCAGGAGATGCCGCGTGTCCCACAGAAGCTGGTGCAGGAGGCGTCAAAGCTGGTTGCAGACGAGATGAAACTGCAGCGGGTGCAGTTACTTGGAACCGACCGCACCGAGGAACTGCAGCACGTCTGGACGCAATTTTTTTACGAGGTAAAGCATGGCCGCATCGGTGTCCGGGACTTTGAGGAGTGCATGACGGATTTCCTTACGGAGACGTCAAAAACGTACCGGAATGTGCTGGAGGAAAAAGAAAACTGCGGGGAGATCAAAGAGATTACAGACCCATTCGGGGAGGACGCAATCGACCGCTACGAACAGAAGGTGCTGGCCTTTGTGACCGGTCTGCAGGCGCGGATTTTAAGCCAGTTTGACACAAACGGGAATCAGCAGAAAATGAAGCAGGCGGTCGCCTATATCGAAGAACACTATGCCAGTGATCTAAATATGGCGGTTGTCTCCAATTATCTGTCCATGAATTATTCCCTGTTTTCTTATTCGTTTAAGCAGTATACCGGAAGCAATTTTGTCAATTATTTAAGGGATATCCGCATGAAGGAGGCAAAGCGGCTGCTCGCAGGAACCGATATGCGCATCGCGGAGATCTCCCAGGCCGTCGGCTATGAGAACGAGAAGCACTTTATGAAACTGTTTAAGGGCTGCTGCGGTGTTTCGCCGAGCGAATACCGGAGAAATATGGGATTCACCGGAGATGAAAGCTGAACTGGACTGGTCAAAAATAGTAAAACTGGACATATTCATTCATCCAGAAATGGGGTATCATGGCTCTAACAAAAAAGAAAGAGAGAAAGAGTCATGTCAGAAACCAAAACTATGAGCAGCACAAAAACAACCAGCACAGAGCAGGTGCGTTTTCTCACCGTCACGGCGATCGGAATCGCACTGGTATATGTATTTACCTGGCTGATTAACATTCGTCTGCCGTTTGCACCGCAGGGCGGATTGATTCATCTTGGAAATGTCCCACTGTTTATTTTCGCAATCCTGTTTGGCAAAAAGACGGGAGCCATTGCCGGCGGAGTCGGCATGGGACTGTTTGATCTGCTGTCCGGCTGGACGGCATGGGCACCGTTTACCTTTGTGATCGTCGGATGCATGGGATTTGTGATGGGATGGATTACAGAGAAGAAGCAGGGCTTTCAGTGGTATGTTGTGGCAATGCTTGCTGCCTGCGCGATCAAGATCGGCGGATATTACATCGCAGAGGGAATTATTTACGGCAACTGGATTACACCGGTGACATCGATTCCGGGCAACCTGCTTCAGATCGGAACTGCAGCTGTGATCGTTCTTATCATCATTGCACCGTTAAAGAAAGTAGCTGCAAAACTGTGGAACTAAGGAGGCGTTTCCATGTATAAGATTATGACACCGGGACCTACGCAGGTCAAAGAGAATGTCCGCATGGCGCGCAGTTTTCCCTGCACCAATCCGGATCTGGATGAAACTTTCGTAGATTTTTATAAGGAGACCTGTGAACTGATCAGCCGCCTGCTGCACACCGGGAATGAGACCCTGATTTTAGGCGGAGAGGGAATTCTGGGGCTTGAGGCTGCCTGTGCCTCCCTGACGGAACCGGGCGATCCGGTACTGGTGCTGGATAACGGCGTATACGGCAGAGGGTTTGCTGATTTCGTTTCCATGTATGGCGGAAAGCCGGTTCTGTATTCCGTGGATGAGAAAAATCCGATTGATCCGGCCGCCCTGGAAGAATATTTAAAGGAACATCACGATTACAAATATGCAACGCTCGTGCACTGCGATACCCCGAGCGGCATGTTAAATGACATCTCTGCGCTTTGTCCGCTTCTGAAAAAATACGGGATACTCACGGTGGTGGATTCCGTCTCCGGCATGTTCGGCGAGGATGTGCGCCTGGATGATTTTCAGATTGATGTCCTCTGCGGCGGTTCCCAGAAAGCTGTTTCGGCGCCTCCGGGACTGACGTTTGTCACGGTGAGTGATGCGGCATGGGCAGCCATCGATGGCAGAAATGTACCGATTGCCTCTTTTTATGCAAACCTTAAGGTGTTTGAGGGATATTACGAGAAAAAATGGTTTCCGTACACCATGCCGATCAGTGATATCTACGGACTGCGCGCCGCGTTCGACAATATCGCGGGTGATCCGGATATGCTGGCGCGTCATGCACGGATCGGTGAGGCATGCAGGGCGGCAGTCCGCGGAGCGGGACTGAACTTACACCTTGCGTCCGGTTTCTCCAATACCGTCACGGTGTTTGACGTCCCGAAAGAGACGACCGCGGATGCCATTTTACAGACCATGCGGCAGAAGCACGGTATCATGCTGGCAGGATCGTTTGACTCCCTAGCGGGGCAGGTGATCCGTATCGGACACATGGGTAGCAATGCGAACGTGGTGGACATGATCGAGACGTTAGATGCATTGGATGACACCCTGAGGGAACTGAATGTTCCGCTGAAAGGGCAGCTTCGCATGATCTTTCAGGAGGAAGTGTCCAAAAAGGGGCTGGTACTTTAGAGGGCAGTGAATTTTGAAGCGATAAGTAATATGCCAGAAAACACAGCATGTAGATTTCAGCTGGAACTGCATAGGATACAATTATTTGAAAAAAATGAGAGCATTTCTTCCTGCCGGAGGTTTGCATCTGATTCCGTGTCTCTTCCACGTTTGGACTCTCCCGGTGTGTGTCCGACAAGCCACAGACAATGAGCGGACTTTTTAGTGCCCCTAGTGCCACCGCTTCACAGACAATATAAAACCGCGCGAACCGAAACTCGTTGGCATCTGCTATTGAAAACATGGCAGATGCCAATTCAAACATCGGCTTCGCGCGGTTATGTTTTGCTCAGTGGTGGCACAAGGAGCACGCACAGAAGTCCTAAAATTGTCTGTTGGCTTGCGGACACAGTCCGTGGAGTGTTCCAAACTTGGAAAGACACGGATCATCGCAGATGCAAATCCCGGCTGGTTAGAAATGCCGCATTTTTTGAACAGAATGTATCCTATGCATTCCAGCTGAAATCAACAGATAAGCTGTCTATCATATTACTTATCACTTCAAAAAGAAACTCCCTTTTCGGAATTGTGTGTCTGAATGAAAAGCGTGTATAATTCTATATTTTGGATGTATAAATCTACATCCTAGCAATTCCAAAAGCGGTTCGGTTTATTGTTGCTCCAAATCAATATAAAATTTTTCCTAAAGGACATAGCATGGTTTATTTTTGCTATGTCCTTTCTTTCGACAATCTGATATATTTGGTATATAAATTTAGAAAAAAATTTTTTGAAAAAAGTGTAAGATTATGGTTCAGAAGTTGCCTATATAGGTGTAAGGGAAAAAATCAGAAAGGAGGATTGAGTATGAACGACAAGGACATTATTCAGTTGTATTTAAATAGAGACCAGCGTGCATTATCTGCAACTGCAAAGAAGTATGGGAAATACTGCACTTCTATTGCAAAAATATCCTAGGTAATAATGAAGATGCAGAAGAATGCGTCAATGATACATATTTAAGTACATGGAACTCTATACCGCCAACTATACCAACAATTCTATCTGCGTTCCTTGGGAAAATCACAAGAAATTTAGCTTTTAACAAATACAAACATAATCATGTGATGAAACGTGGAAACGGAGAAATAGCAGTCGTTCTTGACGAACTTGCAGAGTGTGTATCTGGCGTAGATGATGTAGAGCAAGAAATTGACAGACGAGAACTTGTCGCAACAATCAATTCTTTTCTGGAAACCTTGCCACCAAAAAAGAGAAACATATTCATCTGTAGATATTGGTATTCTGACAGCGTTTCATCAATTGCAAGGCGGTATGAAATGACTGAAAGTAATGTATCGGTTACATTAAACCGATTACGTTCTAAACTTAAAGAATACTTATCGGAAAGGGGTTATGTATTATGAAAAAAGAAGATTTGTTTGATACTCTTGGTGACATTAACAATCAATATATTAAGGAAGCTCATATGAACAACAAGAGAAAAAATAATTTTGCATGGGTTAAGTGGGGAACAATCGCAACATGCTTTGCCTTATTGGTTTTATGTATTCCTATGGTAATACACTTATCACCAGTAGAGGATACCAACACACCAACAGTTGAGTCATTACCAATCGAAAACAATAATAAAGTTGAGGATTTACAGAACAACAAAGAAGAATCTGTAAACATTCAAGAAAGTAAAAGTACAGAAATCGAAGATACTTCAGAAACTATTATAGAAGATGTTCCTGCAGACAATAAGGGAGAATATAACGAAGAAGTAAATAGCAGTGACTTAACCAAAGATACCTCAGAGTTTTTTGGTGGTTCCTATACAGATGCTAATGGAAAATTTGTAATCGTTCTTACAGAAGATACACCAGCTAATAGAACAGCTATTTGTAAGGAACTTGGCAGAAGTGAAAACAATACTACTTTTGTAAAAGGTGCTTACACATTGGCATATCTCACAGAGTTACAGGAAAAGATAACAAATGCAATGGTAAATAAGGAAATCCCATTTGTTGTAACGTCTGGCGTATATGAGACCACAAACAACATCATTATTAGAGTAACAACAAATGATGAAGCAGAATTGGCAAAAGTATATGCTCTTGATACCATTGGCGGTGCAATCAAAGTAGAGTTCAGTGCTGGTGCAGTAGTTGAAGAATTATTACTTCCACTTCCTAAAGCTGAATAATCATTAAAAACTGAATAAAAATTTTCAAAGGCTACCAAGTCAAAAGATTGATAGCCTTTCTTTATGCTTTCAACCAGAACTCAAATTTAGTCTGGGAGGATAGCTGGGTGCAGTATGGTTTAGTAACCCAGCAAATCGCTCAAATCGCCAAAACAGTTAGCGAAAGTATAAATATTCATCAAATTCTCTGATAATAGCATCAGACACACTTTTCAGAAAAGGGAGAAAAGAAATGTCTGCTTAAAGCACCAGCCTCTTTTTTGACAGATGTTATTTTCTGCTTCCGGCCGCCTTATGGTAGACATAAGCGGCGATGGCCGAGGTGACTGCTTCGGTGATCCAGAAAGCATGCCATACTCCGGTTGGTCCAAAGATACGGCACAATACAAAGGCTGCCGGGATCATGAGAATTACATAGCGGAACAGCGATATGACAAGGGAATGCGTTCCTTTTCCAAGTCCCTCCAAGGCGCCGGAGGCTGTGACGGACACGGAGGAGATGATAAAGCCTGCGCTAATGATGCGCAGTGCGGTTCCTCCGGCTGCGATCGTCTCGGCATTTTCGGTGAACAGTTCCATCAGACCGCGCGATGCCACCAGGCATAAAATTGTGCCGAGCGCCATAATGACAGCACTCATCGCAAGCGTAATCTCATAGATCTTTTTCACGCGCTTCTGCTCGCCGGCACCGTAATTATAGCCGATCAGCGGACGCATGCCCTGGACAATGCCGTTTGCCGGAAGATAGAGGAAGGTCTGTAATTTGTAATAGATTCCCAGAATGACTACATAGATCTGGGAGTAAGCTGCCAGAATACCGTTTAAGACGGATACTAACAGCGATGGCAGGGCAAGATTTAAGATGGCAGGAACTCCGATCGAGTAGAGACGATGGTCGGTTTCTTTATGAAAAGCAAGGTATTCTTTGCGGATTTTGACCGGGATCGGGCGCTTGTTGTACACCGTCAGGTAAAGAAGGAGGGTACACAGCTGACCGATCGCTGTGGCAATCGCTGCGCCGGCGATACCAAGTCTCGGGAAAATTCCGATGCCGAAAATCAGGAGCGGGTCTAAGATAATATTGGTAATACTTCCGCACAGCAGTCCGATCATGGATACTTTCATGCGTCCCACGGACTGGAAGATTTTCTCAAAGGAAAGATTCGCCATGGTGATTGTCGAAAACGCAAATACGATCACCGCGTACTCCATTCCCATCTGATATACCTGCACATCGTTGGTGAACATGTCCAGGAAAGCCGGCATGATGGAGATGCTTAACACAGTGACGACAACGCCGTGAATGAGTGCCAGAACAAGTCCCTGTGTGGCGGCGCGGTCGGCGCCTTTTTTGTCGCCTGCTCCGAGAAAATAGGCAATCAGCGCATTGATACCAACGCCGAATCCGATGGCAAGCGCGTTGACAAAATTCTGAATCGGGAAGACGAGGGACAGCGCTGTCATGGCATTTTCATTGATTCTGGCGACGAACAGACTGTCTACAATATTATAAAGTGCGTTTACCATCATGGATATGACCATCGGAAGCGCCATGGAGGTAAGCAGCGGCAGTATCGGTTTTTCTTTCATAAATGTTTCGTTCATGTGGTATTTCCTCCTACTATAATGTCCTATATAATGGTCTGGGTTTATTGTATCCAGAATAAAACAGAAAACGCCACACAATGACTCAAAAGAATCATTGTTGGCGAAAAAAAGTCAGACTTGAAAAGTCCACACCAAGTTTTAGCGAAGAGAGTATAGCACGATCCATAGGAAAAAGTCAAGAAATTTGGCAAAAAAAACAAAAAAATCTGTTGACGAAACCAAACTGCTATGCTATTATAATCGAGTATGCCGCACAGTGAGGTCTCAAAGTCCGTCCGGATTGCCCGGGCGACACCACAACTGGCGAGTAATGATAATAGGAGGTGCCATATGTACGCAATTATAGCAACAGGTGGTAAACAGTACAAAGTATCCGAAGGCGATATCATTACCATTGAAAAGCTTGGTAAAGAAGCTGGTGAGAAAGTAACTTTTGATCAGGTTTTAGCTGTATCAGACAACGGAATTAAGGTTGGTTCTGATGTAGCAAACGCATCTGTAGAGGCTTCCGTTGTAAAAGAGGGAAGATCTAAGAAAGTTATTGTTTACAAGTACAAGAGAAAGACCGGCTATCACAAGAAGAACGGTCACAGACAGGCGTTTACACAGGTTAAGATCGAGAAGATCAACGCTTAATCCTGGAAGGTTGTTATGACAAAGATAACGATTTTCCGCAATCATGACGGTGAGTATTTGGGCTTCGACTGCCTGGGACATGCCGGGTATGCCGATGAAGGCGAGGATATTGTATGTGCGGGAATTTCTGCACTGGTTATCAATACGATCAATTCCATCGGGCTGTTTACCGACGAACCATGCGAGACGGATGCCGACGAAGACGATGGCGAGATTCGCCTGCGATTTACTTCACCGGCCGGTCACGATGCCGGATTGCTGATGCAGTCGCTGGTACTTGGCCTGCAGGGAATACAGAATACTTATGGGAATGATTATATCATTCTGAATTTTAGGGAGGTGTAGAACATGATGAATATGAACCTTCAGTTTTTCGCTCATAAAAAGGGAGTTGGTTCTACAAAGAACGGCCGTGACTCTGAATCTAAAAGATTAGGAGCAAAAAGAGCAGACGGACAGTTTGTAAAAGCTGGCAACATTTTATACAGACAGCGCGGAACAAAGATTCATCCGGGCGTTAATGTAGGTATCGGCGGTGATGATACATTATTCGCACTGACAGATGGTATCTTAAGATTCGAGAGAAAAGGAAAAGACAAGAAGCAGGCTTCTGTTTATCCAGTAGCTGAGTAATAAGATGCAGAGTGTAGACCCGACTATGCAGCGCTTACCTGATGGCAGGCGTCTATAGCCGGGTCTTCTTGTATCTGGATTTGTAACCGTTCGGTAGGTGGCAGCATCTGCTGCCTGAAGTTGAATTGAGGTAGAATATAATGTTTGCAGACAGAGCAACAATTATCATAAAATCAGGGAAAGGCGGCGACGGGCATGTGAGCTTCCGCCGTGAAAAATATGTGCCGGATGGCGGTCCTGACGGCGGCGACGGCGGCAAGGGCGGCGACGTGGTCTTTGTGGTGGATGAAGGTTTAAACACCCTGACGGATTACCGTCATCGCAGAAAGTTTGCGGCACAGCCCGGAGAAGAGGGCGGCAAGCGCAACTGCCACGGCAAAAACGGTGAGGATCTCATCTTAAAGGTGCCGGAGGGAACCGTGATCAAGGATGCAGAGTCCGGCAAGGTCATCGCCGATATGTCCGGAGAGAACCGCAGACAGGTCATTCTGCGGGGCGGCAGAGGCGGACTTGGCAACCAGCATTACGCGACATCGACGATGCAGGCACCAAAATATGCGCAGCCGGGCGGAGATTCGATCGAGATTGAAGTCAAGCTGGAATTAAAAGTAATCGCGGACGTCGGTCTGGTCGGCTTCCCGAATGTCGGGAAATCCACGCTGTTATCGCGCGTGACCAACGCACAGCCGAAAATTGCCAACTATCATTTTACAACGCTGCAGCCCAATCTTGGCGTGGTGGATTTAGACGGCGCGAAGGGTTTCGTCATTGCCGACATTCCTGGACTGATTGAGGGCGCTTCCGAGGGTGTTGGACTTGGACTTGAATTTCTGCGCCATATCGAGCGCACGAAGGTAATGATCCACATAGTGGACGCTGCCGGCACCGAGGGACGTGATCCTGTGGCAGATATTATCGCGATCAACAAGGAGCTGGAAGCTTACGATCCGGCACTGTTAAAAAAGCCGCAGGTCATCGCGGCAAATAAAATGGATGCGGTCTACGGGGACGAGAATGAGATTATCCAGAAGTTAAAGGACACTTTTGAAAAAGACGGAATCCGTGTGTTCCCGATTTCTGCCGTAAGCGGCAAGGGATTAAAGGAACTGTTGTACTGCGTGAGCGAGCTTCTCGACCAGTGCAGCAAGGAGCCGGTTGTCTATGAGCCTGAATTCGATCCGGCACTCCGTTTCTTTAAGGATGAGCCATACACGATTACGGTGGCTGACGACGGTGCATTCGTTGTGGAAGGACCGAAGATCGAGAAGATGCTTGGCTATACGAATATGGATTCCGAGAAGGGATTTCTTTTCTTCCAGAAGTTCATGAAGGAGCAGGGCATTTTAAAAAGACCTGGAGGCACAGGGAATTGAGGACGGCGATACCGTGCGCATGTACGGTTTTGAATTTGATTATTATAAGTAAAGAGGAGGAAGCAGGATATGGAATTGACAAGTAAGCAGCGCGCCTATCTCGGCGGATGTGCAAGCACCTTAGATCCAATCTTTCAGATCGGCAAGGCAAGCCTGACACCGGAGATTATCCAGGCGCTGGATGAAGCATTAGAGAAACGGGAACTGATTAAGATTTCCGTATTAAAGAATTGTGCGGATGATCCGCGGGAGATTGCACAGGTCATCGCAGAGCGCACACATTCTGCTGTTGTAAAAGTCATCGGCAAGAAGATCATCTTATTCCGCCAGGCGAAGAAAAACAGCAAGTTTGAACTTCCGGCATGAGAAAGATCGGAATTTTAGGCGGCTCGTTTGATCCGATTCATCAGGGACATCTGAATATTGCAAGGAGCGCCTACCGGGAGTTCGCGTTGAACGAGGTGTGGTTCATACCGGCAGGGCACTCTCCGAATAAGGAGGAGGCGGAGATGACACCCGCGCAGGTGCGCGCGGAAATGACGCAGGCGGCCATCAAAAATGATGCGTCATTTAAGCTTTCACGTATAGAAATAGAGTCTTCCGGGACAAGTTATACGTATAAGACGCTGCAGCATCTAAAGGAACAGTTCCCGGAGGATCAATTCTTCTTTATCATGGGAGCCGATTCCCTGGACTACTTTGACAAGTGGAGGCATCCGGAGATCATCTGTCAGAATGCCACCGTGCTTGCAGCGGTCAGGGATACCTTAGAACTGCCGCAGATTGAGGAAAAATACGGTGCATCAAGGCGTTGTTTCCGGCTGAGATCTATCCGCTTGCGGGCGGACGGACCGATGTCTCCTCGACGGCAATCCGCGCACAGATCCGCATGACAGGTGAATGTCCCGCCATGCTCCCGGGCGAGGTGTGGGAGCTGATCAAACGCTATCATCTGTACGGTGTATCGAATTTGGGAGAATAAAAATGGAACAGCATGAGATTCGTAAACGATTAAAAAAAAAGAGTTGGATAAGGGACGGTATGAGCACACGAAAGGTGTCATGTATACCGCCGGATGTATGGCGATGGCTTATGAGACATCGATCGAGCAGGCGATGCTCGCAGGTCTGCTCCACGATTGTGCCAAATGTATTCCGGACGATGAGAAGCTTCAGATCTGTGAGGAACATGACATTCCCATCAATGCCGTAGAATATGAGAGCCCGTTTCTGCTGCATGCCAAGCTGGGAGCTTATCTGGCAGAGACGGTCTATGAAGTAAAAGATCCTGAGATCCTGCACGCCATCAAGGTGCACACAACCGGCGCGCCGGATATGAGTACGCTCGATAAGATCATCTATATTGCGGATTATATCGAGCCGGGAAGGAACAAGGCCGCAGATCTGCCGAGGGTGCGGAAACTGGCATTTGAAGATCTGGATGCCTGTATGGCGGAGATTCTCTGCGACACATTGAAATACCGCTCCAGGGTCGGCGGACCGTTAGATCCCTCCACACAGCTTGCCTATGAATTCTACCGGCAGTACCAGAAGGAACAGACAGATCCGGTTTGACGGATTACCTGTTAAAACGAACAAAGAACAGATAGAAAGGAAACATGCAATGACATCACAGGAATATTGTAAAATAGCAGTAGCGGCTTTGGAAGACCGCAAGGCGGAGGATGTTAAGATCATTGATATCCGTGAGATTTCACCGGTTGCAGATTATTTTGTGATTGCGGACGGAACGAATCAGAATCAGATTCAGGCAATGCGTGATGCCTGCGAAGAGGCATTATACAAAGCGGGACTTAAGACCAAACAGATCGAGGGAAATTCCAGTTCTACCTGGATTCTCATGGATTACGGTGACATCATTGTCCATATTTTTTCCAAGGAAGATCGTTTATTCTATGATCTGGAGCGTATCTGGAGAGACGGAAAGATCGTAGATGTGGCTGATCTGTAAGATTCCGGAGAAATGGAAAGGTCATAGATGCGGCGATCCGTAAGATTCCGGAGAGACGGAAAGGTCATAGATGCGTGTTTTTGAATTAAGAGTGTCGTAAAAAGAGTATGCCTCCCTTCTGGCTGACAGGAAAGGGGGCATACTTTTTTCTATATAATAGGAAACTTCGTTCCTGTTACATAGAAAAGCTCCGCAGGGATGTGCACTCGCGCGATGTCGCTAGAGCAACCCGCCGCAGGCGGAGAATCCTGAAAAGCAGGATTCTTTCTTGTACATTATAATAGGAATCTGCATTTTATTCCAGGAATACCGAACTTCATCAGGAAAGAAAACGGAAAATACCAATGACCTTTCCGAGAATCTGGCAATCTGGAACAATGATCGGATCCATCGTGTCATTCTCCGGCTGAAGGCGGATATAACCGTCCTCCTTATAAAAGGTCTTAACTGTAGCGGAATCCTCCACCAGCGCGACGACCATCTCGCCGTTGCGCGCGGTCGACTGCTTCTCAACTAAAACATTGTCTCCGTCGAAGATGCCGACGTTGATCATGCTTTCGCCCTTTACCCTCAACATGAACGTCTCCGCGTTCGGGAGAAATTCGGTCGGAATCGGGAAGTAGGTCTCAATGTTCTCGACTGCGAGTAACGGCTGACCGGCAGCCACATTCCCGAGAATCGGGACATTGACAACCTCGCGTCTGGTGAGGTTAAAGTTATCATCAATGATCTCGATCGCACGCGGCTTCGTCGGGTCGCGGCGGATGTATCCGTTCTTCTCAAGTGTCTCCAGATGGGAGTGGACGGAGGAGGTAGACTTCAAGTCAACTGCCTCGCAGATCTCACGCACAGCGGGCGGATATCCCTTATTCAATATCTCCTGTTTAATGTATTCGAGAATCTCTCTCTGCTTCGTGCTGATCTTGCCGTATGCCATGCATATACCTCCTGTCAATCATTACCAATGCTATTATGTATAATTTAGTTTAACACAGCATGTGTAAAAATGCAAACATATATTCCGAAAATTTGTTCGATTTTCTTGTTGACAAACGGATGTTCTGGTATTATGATAGGAACATAAACAAATGTTCGCAACAAACGTTCGGAATGAACGTTCGATTAACATGACAGGAGGTATTCTTATGAGAAGCAGAAGAGCAGCGGTAAAGGCGCAGAGACGCACATTCATGTTGGGATTGATGGTTTTAACCGTCATTGTGATCGGTTCTGTCCTGCTGGGAACGATCCGCACACAGGCGGCTCCTGCAGAACCTTCTTATAAATATTACACAAGCATCCAGATCCAGAAGGGAGATACCCTCTGGAATATCGCAGATGAATATATCACAGACGATTACGACAGCATGGACGAATATATGGAGGAGATCTGTGCGATCAATCACATCCTGCCGGGGGACATTCATTCCGGACAGTATCTGACCATCCCGTATTATTCGGCAGAACATCTCAAGTAAGATGGTATTTTTTGTGCAGCGTCTCCGGTCGGTTGTGTTTTTTGGGTAAGTACGGTATAATGAATTCTGACGAGCTCATATTGTGCGGGAAGGCAGCACAGAGAATATGAATTACGGAGGATGAGTTATCTCGTATGATAAAGTTTATCTATGTCATTTTAATGAATCTTTTCAGAGCGCCTTATATGATACCGAAGATGCGCAGGGAGGCGGATCATCCTGAAAAGTATAGTGTAGAGGAGCGCTACGCGCTGGCGCGCCATGTGATTCGCCTGATGAAGGTAACCGGCGGCATCCACACAAAATCTTACGGCACAGAGCTGCTTCCGACAGAAGGCGGCTACATGATGTATCCGAATCATCAGGGAAAGTACGACGCACTCGGCATTATCTACACCCACAGGGAGCCATGTTCTCTTGTGATGGATAAGGCGAAGTCCAATACCATACTGGTTCGTGAATTTGTGGATCTGCTTCAGGGAAAGCGGCTGGATAAGAAGGATGTCAGACAGGCATTGACGATCATCAATGAGGTATCTGAGGAAGTAAAGCAGGGAAAGCGTTATATTCTGTTTCCGGAGGGCGGATACGAATTTAACAATAAGAACCATGTGTGTGATTTTAAAGCCGGCAGTTTTAAGATTGCGTTAAAGACAAAGGCACCGATCGTACCGGTGGCTCTGATTGATTCTTATAAAGTTTTTAACAGCTTTTGTTTGGGACCGGTCACCACGCAGGTACATTATCTGAAACCTATTTTATACGATGAATATGGCGGTCTCAAAACGCATGAGATTGCGGATCTGGTGAAGGTACGTATCCAGGAAAAGTTAGATGAAGTTCTTAAGCCAGCAGAAGCTCCGGTCGGATGACTGGAGCTTCTTTGTGAGCTGCTTTTTTATAAACAGCTTTTTGTTTGTCAGAGTCTTGCCAGAGCCACGGATCTGATAGGACTTAAGGCGATGGATGCATCTCCGGGGAACACTAGACATCACGGAGCTTTACATATTTGGCTGCGCTGCGTCGTCGATCATCGTCGATGGCAGCGTAATGCTTCCGCGTCGTGTTGACGTCCTTATGGCCGAGTACATCCGCGACCAGATAGATATCCCCCGTCTCGCGATAGAGGGAGGTGCCGTAGGTACTGCGCAGTTTGTGCGGTGTAATATGCTTTAAGCTGGTCACCAGTTTTGCATATTTTTTGACCAGATTTTCGACCGAACGCACGCTGATTCTCCGGTTCTGCAAGGAGAGAAAGAGGGCGTTGATACTGCCGTCTTCGGCGGTTATTTTCTGGCGCTCAACCATATAAGCGAGAAGTGCTTCGCGTACTTCTTCCCCAAAGTATACAACAACCTCTGCGCCGCCTTTTCGGTGAATCTTGATGCCGTTATTGCGCATATCCACGTCTTCCAGATCGAGTCCGACACATTCCGAGACACGGATTCCGGTTCCGAGGAGCAGCGTCATAAGGGCGAGATCTCTTGTCTTTGTGCGGTCGTGATATTTTTGCTGGCGTGGAGTCAGACTTTCACCGGATTCGACTTCGTCTAACAGTCTCGCGACCTCATCGATATCCAGCCGGATAATATTTTTGTCGTGAATCTTGGGCATGTCCACTTTCACGGCCGGATCATTTTTTATCAGGTCGTTTTTGAAATAGTAGCGGTAAAAGGAGCGGAGAGAGGCCAGCTTTCGCTTGATACCGCGCTCGTCGTTCGTGTGCTCTACACCGTTTTTTTCGTAATACTTCAGATAGGAGAGATATTCCTCGATATCCATAGGCGTGAGCTCGTCTAAAAGCGAGAGCGGAATATCCTTTACGGTATAGTTCTGGCAAATGGGATTCACATCGCAGAGATAGTCAAAAAAACAGCCGATATCGTAAGCATACGCGATTCTGGTACGCGAGGAAGTGGTTGGCTCAATGCCAATGAAAAACTGTTTGCAGAAATCCGGAAGCTGTTCCAGAAGCTTGCGCAATTTTACTTCATTTTTTACATTCACATTTTCATAATATGCTTTTTCTTTCATAAACGAATTGAATTCTCCTTTTCCTCAGCGACGTCTGTCTGCCATCCGGGGATATTTCCATGTAATACTGCATGAAAAAGCTGTTTTTTGGCTCCGGGATGATCCAGATTGATCTGTCGGATCAGATTTTTCACGTAAGCACGCTGTGTGTGCCCGTCTGCAGGACATGGATTGGCGACGACCGGAAGCTTCATCTTATTCCGAAATCCTTTTACTTCCGCTTCAGAGACGTATAGTAAGGGGCGTATGACCACAAGCTGTGTGCGGTCTAAATGTGTGCTCGGTGGAAACGCATAGAATCTTCCCTCAAAAATCATGGAAAGAAACGCCGTCTCAATCACATCATCCATGTGATGTGCGTAGGCAACCTTATTGCATCCTAATTCCTGAGCCGCCTCATTGAGTGCTCCCTTGCGCATTTTGGCGCACAGCGCACACGGAGATCCCTTGACTGCTTTGTCCGACACGCTGTCGCCGTGAAACAGGATACGTGCAATCTCTGTTTTTACAATGTGGTACGGTACCTTAAGTTCCTCGCAGAGCTGCTTTATGGGAGTAAGATCAAAAGAGTCATATCCCAGATCGACGGTGATTGCCATGAGTGTGAATTTCTTTGGATAAAAGCGTCTGAGTCCGGCAAGCGCGTAGAGGAGAGTGAGAGAGTCCTTGCCACCGGAAATGCCGACTGCAATGTGATCGCCCTCCTCAATGAGTTTATAATCGTCAACCGCCTGGCGTGTATAGCTTAAAAGTTTTTTAATTCCATAGATTGCATATCACCTCGTAACTATTTTATAATGAAATTATCTGTCATGAAATGATCTATCATGAAATGAAATTTAGGATCAACGAAGCAAATAATTCAAAAAGGAGATTGATAAAATGAAATTTGTAATACAGCGCGTAACCGAGGCATCCTGCACGGTAGACGGCAATGTCACCGGCGCAATTCAAAAAGGATTTTTGGTTCTGATCGGAATTGCCGATACCGATACGACCGCAATCGCCGATAAAATGATCAAAAAGCTGTTGGGGCTTCGTATTTTTGAGGATGCGGACGGAAAAACAAATCTATCGTTGGCGGACGTCGGCGGAAGTCTTTTGCTGATCTCGCAGTTTACCTTATATGCGGACTGCCGCAAAGGAAACCGTCCTTCCTTTGTCCGTGCCGGGAAGCCCGAAATGGCGAGCCGGATGTATGATTATATTGTCGCACGGTGCAAAGAACAGATTCCAGATACCGGCTGCGGTATTTTCGGTGCGGATATGAAGATCTCTCTGTTAAATGACGGTCCGTTTACCATTCTGCTGGATTCCGAAGAAATCTGTTAAATGAGACGACACAGCGAATGATATTGCACACAGGCTTGCATTGCGGTATATCTCTATGGCTGCGAAATATTCGGCACAGCGTAAAACAGCTTAATGGTTGTTTTATGGTTATAACTATTCGTTAAACTTGTGTTTTGCGAATAAATATCTGTATCTCTACTATAGCACACCGCCGCCCGCATTTCAAGGAATATGTGCGTTTTTCCTGCATTTTGCCGGTGTTTGTTTGCGCAGACATAAAGAGGCGGCACCTTAAATCAAATAAGTGCCGCCTCTTTGAAACCATTTGAAACCATTTCGTTCACGTTGTATGATATTAGCCGATGATGTTATCTGGATGCATCGAGGATTTCACGGAACTTTAAGATCATATCAATACAACCGTCAATTCCCAGTTTACCGGAGTCCAGTGTCAGATGATAGCTCTGGGAATCGCCCCATTTTTTGCTTGTATAATAGTTATAATAACTTGCACGCTGCTTATCCTGTTTCTGGATCAGATCCCTGGCTTTGCTTTCCGTAATATTGGCGCGTTGGCTGATAATCTTAACGCGTTTGTCCATGTCCGCATGAATAAAGATATTGATGCAGTCCGGATTGTCCGATAATGCGTAATCGGCGCATCTTCCAACAATCACGCAGGATTCCCGCTCTGCAATCTTTTTGATGGTGTCAAACTGCGCCAGGAACACTTTGTGGTTTAAAGGCATATCGAGAAACGGTGCCGAATGATAGCCGTTCAGCGAATATGTATCCATGACCAGGGAATACAAAAAGCTGCTGGTCGGTTTCTCATCATGATTCTCGAAAATCTCCTCGCAGAAACCGCTTTCCTTTGCCGCCTGCTGTAACAATTCTTTGTCGTAGAGCTTAATTCCAAGACGTTCCGCAAGCTTTTCGCCGATTTCTCTTCCCCCGCTGCCAAATTCACGACCAATGGTATAGATTTTGTTGCCCATAAAAGATCCCGCCTTTCCTAACATTCTATGAATATATTATAATACATTTTTTTGAAAAACGGAATTATTTTTTGAAATTATCGCAAATCTTTCAGAATTTTTTCAAAATATTCTGGAAGAGGCGCTGTAACCTCCATGTACTCTCTGGTTCTCGGATGAATGAAGCCGATCGTCATGGCATGAAGCGTCTGCCCCTGCAGCTTATAGGGACTTCTTCCGCTGGAATACAGCGTGTCGCCAAGCAGCGGATGACCAATGCTTGCCATGTGCACGCGGATCTGATGGGTGCGCCCGGTCTCCAGTTTAAACTCCATGTATGTGTACCGCTCAAAGCGTTCCAGAACCTTGTAATGGGTGATGGCAGGCTTGCCGTTTTTCTCATTGATTGCCATTTTCTTGCGCTCGATTGGATGGCGTCCGATCGGCGCATTGACGGTACCCTCCTCCTCTTTCACTACACCGTATACAATGCCGCGGTAGCGCCGGTTCACGGAATGTTCCTTGATCTGCTCCGCAATAAAGACATGGCTCTCATCATTTTTGCAGACAATCAGTGAACCCGTTGTGTCCATATCGATGCGGTGTACGATGCCCGGGCGGATCTCCCCGTTGATGCCGGACAAACTGTCCCTGCAGTGATACATGATGGCATTGACAAGCGTGCCGGTATAATGTCCTGCGGACGGGTGGACGACCATTCCCTTCGGCTTGTTGACGACTAAAAGATCGTCATCCTCGTAGAGAATGTCAAGCGGAATATTTTCCGGAAGAATCGGCGTCTGTACCGCATCCGGAATCTCAACGCAGATCATATCATCTGCCTTTAACCGGTAGTTGGCTTTCTGCACCGTATCATTGACAAGCACATGCCCCTCTTTGATCAGTTTTTGAAAAAAGGAGCGCGACTGCGCCGCATCTGTCTCGCTGAAAATGAGATTCAGATACTTGTCCAGCCGCTCTCCCTCATATGCAATTCCCGCTTCAAATGTTTCTCTAGTCATTGTCTTTTTTCTCCGAAGAATGTTGTCTGGAAGAATCCGAAGGGAAAATCTGTTCAAAATCTTCTTCTTTGTAATAGAACAGACATAAAAAGATCAATAAAAATGCCGCTGCTGTCACATAAATATCCGCAACATTAAAGATCGGAAAATTGATCAGGCTGAAATAGAAAAAATCTACCACATAGCCCTGTCTGACGCGGTCGATGAAATTCCCGATGGCTCCCGCAAAAAACAGTACGGCAACCGCATTGAGCCAGAAAAAGTGTCTCGTGGCGGGAAGTTTTTTGAAAAAAAGATACAGAATAAGCAGCGTCACCACGACGGTAACGGGAATTAGAATTATCAGCTTATTCTGCATCATTCCGAATGCAGAACCGCGGTTCTCCAGATAGCGCAGCTCAAACACGCCGTCTATGAGTACGTTGGACGGCTGATTCTTCAAATGGGCTACCGCAAGCATTTTGGTAAACTGATCGAACAGAATGAGGAGCACTGCAGCCACACAGCCGGTCAGATTGCGTTTCAAAATAGGTGAATGATCTTTCATAGATAAATTGTCCTTCCATGTTGTTTTCCCTGCCAGACCGGGATTACGCCCGGCATACATAACGAATGCCGTCCAGAATCTGCGCGTCGCTTAACTCGCGGTAAATATAGGCATCTCCGATGGTATGCAGCAGAATAAATTTGACCTGGTTTCCGACCATTTTCTTATCGGATTTGGTGGCAGAAAGCACAGCATCCGTTGAGATTCCATCGATCTGTGTCTGAAATCCAAAGGCAGACAGGCACTGCCTGATACCGGCAAGCTGCTCCTCGGTCAGATTTCCCTGCTTTTTAGAAAGATAAGCCGCAGCAAGGATTCCAAGCCCCACACATTCCCCATGGTACAGGGAAAAACCGCATAATTTCTCTATGGCGTGCCCGATGGTATGACCAAAGTTCAACAGTGCGCGCTCTCCCTTCTCCGTTGGATCGTGCTCTACAACTTCGCGCTTGATCTCACAGCTTCGTGCGATCATCTCTTCCATGACAGCCGGCTCCAGTGCCAAAATGGCATCATGATGTGCCATCAGCCATTCATAGTAAGCGGCATCCTTGATAAGACCGTGCTTTATAATCTCTCCCATCCCGGAAATGATCTGCCTGGAAGGAAGGGATTGCAGGACGGACAGGTTCATATAGACCAGTTTGGGCTGATAAAAAGCACCCACCATATTTTTGTACTGCATAAAGTCCACGCCGGTCTTCCCGCCGATGCTGCTGTCTACCTGGGAAAGCAGCGTGGTCGGCACCTGGATAAAATCAATGCCGCGCAGGTAGGTCGCCGCCGCAAAACCGGTAAGATCGCCGACAACGCCGCCGCCTAAAGCGACAAGCAGATCCTGACGGTCAAAATGCTGCTCGATCAGCGTCTGGTACAAAGAGTTTACCGTCTCAAGATTTTTATTGTGCTCTCCTGCCTCAAACGTATGAAGAATGACCGTGTCAAACTCTTTTTCCAACAGATCCTGTACGTCCCTCGCATACAAAGGCGCAACGTTGGAATCGGTCACAATGCAGATTTTCTGACTGCGCCCGTAGCCAAGTTCCTGCAGAAACGCAGGGAGCATTGAAAAATCATGAACCAGTTCAATATGATAAATGATACTGTCGTTTGCTTTTACCGGAATCGATTTTGCCATGAAAAACTCCTTTCAGTTTGCATAGAGGTCGTAATGTATTTTGAGCCGTCCCTTTCCGGTCGTCCCGTATTCCCCGCGGTAGATAAAGCGTCCGTAACCGCGGACAGAAATAATATCATCCGCATGGCAGGTATAGGATGGATTCTGCATCAGCTTTCCGCTGACAAAAACCTTCTCCTGGCGCAGCAAAAGCGATGCCTGACTGCGGGACAGATGATAAACGCACGCGATGACCGCGTCAATCCGGTCTGAGGTTACGATCCCGTCCTGTGACTGGAATTCCTGTGTGGCCTTAAGATCACACAGGCTGCACGGCTCGACTTTCACGAGGGTGTGGCGTATCTTTTCAAGATGCTCCGCAAAATAGTCCGCAACGGTCTCCTCACACAGCAGATAGGCTTCCTGCTCCCCTACCAGAATATCGCCTAATTTGCAGCGGTCAATGCCAAGCTGCATCAGCGATCCGAGGATGTCCCGATGTCCAAGCTTCTCGGCAAATTTGGGATAAGCCGGGGTGATTTTTAAGGCGGAAATGGGATATTCCCAATCATAATAAAGAGCATCAGGAAGAAAGGCAATCATCTGACGCTCTGCACATGGAATACCGCCAAAACATTCGGTCCTCGTCGCAAACAGCTTCTCGGACTGGTGGTATATATTCAATTCATTTAAATTGAGGAAATCGCTGAATAGAACGATTCCCTTGCGATCCGCCTGTCTGGAGAGATCAAGCAGACGCTTCTGACAAAGATCCTGTTCGTTCATAGACTCTAAAAATCGGTCTGGACACTGCGTGTCGACTGGAACGTGTCTACCAGACTTAAGAAATCGCCGGAAATGTCAACCGATGCGGGTGTAATGATAAAGATATAGTTGGAGATCTTCTGAAGATTACCGCTGATTGCAAAGCAGGAACCCGATGTAAAATCGATAATCCGCTGTGCGATCTCGACGTCCAGTCCCTCAACGTTCAATACGACCGTGCGGTTATTGAGAAGCGTCTCTGTAATCTCTCTGGCATCTTCCACTGAGGTTGGTTTGATGACACATACTTCCATGCCGCTTCCTCCCTGCTTCTTGACCGGGCGAATCGGTGTGACCTTCGGAGAACTCTTGACGGCTTTCTCGTGGATAGAATGATCTTCTTCATAATCATCCTCCTCCGCCTTCCTCTTGTCCTTGCGGAAAGAACTCTTCGGTTTTACCGGTTCATCCTCTTCATAATCATCATCGTAATCATAATCTTCATTGTAAAAATCGTCGTCATCGTCCGGATTAAGACGCATGACATTTAAAAATTTATCTAAAACACTCATGTTATACTCCTAATGCGATTCATTGCTTTTTTTGTAATTGCGTGCACCGAAAATTCCGGTTCCGACACGCACCATCGTCGCTCCTTCTTCAATGGCAACCTCGTAATCTCCTGTCATACCCATAGACAGAATTTCCATAGATACATTATCTATGTTTTTTATTTGTTATGTCAACAGATAATTGCTTTATTTTCCGAAAATAAAGGCGGTTATCCTCCGGATTTTCAACGAACGGCGCAATCGTCATAAGTCCCCTGATCCGCACATTTTCCAGTTTGGAAATCTCTTCCACAAGCAACATGGCATCTTCTGCCGTTGTGCCGAATTTGGTCTCCTCGCCGGCGATATTAACTTCCACCAGAATCGGCACGATGATGCCGCGTTTCTTTGCCTGGATATTGATCTCTTCTGCCAGCCGGTATGTATCAACCGAATGAATCAGGGCAACCTTTCCGACAATATATTTGACCTTGTTGCGCTGCAGATGGCCGATCATGTGCCAGCGGATGTCGGACGGGAGCTGCTCCATTTTATCGCACAGTTCCTGCACTTTATTTTCTCCGAAATCGCGGACGCCCTCCCCGTAGATTTCCTGCAGCATTTCCAAAGGTTTTGTTTTGCTGACAGCGATCAACGTCACTTCCTCGCGGGAACGTCCTGCACGCTTACAAGCCTCCTGTACATGTTCTTCCACTGTTTTTAAATTTTCCTTTAACATATCTATTTCCTCCGTTTAATTGATCAGATCATTTTCGTGAATCTTACTTCCGTCGAGTGCTATATGGTCATAGAGCGCAATTCCGTAGGTTGTCCCGGTCCGCACGATGGCGTATTCCTCATTCTGATAGAGAATGTCGATCTGTTTGAAGATGGCATATCCCTTATTGATATTATAAACGCCCTGCAGGCTCGCCGTGCCGGAACCGATCTGGTACGTCTCCGTAGAATCCGCCTTTCGGATGATATCCGAAGCGCCAACCTCCTCACCGTCGATGTAATAAGCGGTATCCGTCTCATAGTAGATGGTCGGAGCAATGAACTCCGCCCCTGCTTTCCCGGAGGAATCGCTCCTCTGCACCAGAATGCCCAGACTGCCGGAATCGCCGCCTTTCATGAAGAAATCCTTGGGAACGGTATAGAATTCCTTCTCCGTGATGGCGGAATTGGGGATCTTAAGTCCGGTCTCCTCACTAAGCAGCAGCTCTACCTCGGCATAGCGATCCTTGGCATAGCGCACCATCCCCGAGCGAAGCGTCAGAATCAGATAGGTGGAACCTTCCTTTTCTGTGATGGTATAGGTCGCATAGGTCGTGGTGTTATCCTTCATAAAACGCAGCTGCAAGGTATCATCGTCCGCCAGCCGCTTTGCCAGATCGGAGCCGATTGGAATGACAAGCGACCAGTATTCACTTGTAATCAGCTTATATAAAGGGGCTCCTGCCGCAACCTGCAGTGCCCGCTGACCGTCCGTGCGGTCGTAGGATGCCTCGTCAAACATGGACGACTGAAACGTATCCGTGGTAACGCCCTCATACCCGTCGGTGGAATAGACGACAATGCCGGGCTGATCGGCATGATAGGTGTGAAATGTATTTTCTGCCTGCGCCGCCGCGGCGTAATCAGAGATTCCGTCCAGCGCGGCAAGGCTCAAGGATTCATTCAGTGCAGAGTCAAGATCTTCCTTAAACGTGGAAACGTTATAAAAATTCTGGGCGCTGTAGGAAGTCTGAAATTCGCTTATGGAATCCTCAAGCTCCGAGAGATCATGCGCACTCAGATTGGAAGCGTTGCCGGCTGCCTCATCGATTTTCTTGGACACACTGCCTCCTTCATCAACGGAGCAGATCAGATTTCCGTAACCCACCCGGGAAGCTTCCTTTACATATACATTCAGCGCTCCCGCCGTATCCGAGGAATAGACCTGCTCCTGGCGGAGAATCAGTCCGCGGTATATATTATTTTCTGCCATCGTGCCCTGCTCTACTTCATACGTGGAAATATGCTCCGTCGTCATGTAGGAGAAAATGTTAAATATCAGATAGATAAAAATAATAATAAAAATGATCATTCCGATATTGACATTAAACGGCTTGCGATAGCGAACCACTTTTTTATTTTTACTCAAAAAATGCCCCACCTTTTTTCAAATTCAACATTCTTATTCTACCATTTTCAGCCCCGGAAAACAACTTTTTAGCGGCAATAAATTCGGGATTTGTTCCCGGAGTGAACAACAAGTCCGGCAAAGCAGAATAAAACCGGCGCAGCATGTCCATACTATGATAGAAAAAGGAGGCATAGAAAATGAATACAAATTGGTTGGATTATACACTGCTTACGCTGGTGATTATCGGAGCCATTAACTGGGGACTGATCGGATTTTTCCGTTTTGACCTCGTTGCCTTTATTTTTGGCAATATGTCATGGTTCTCCCGGATCATCTATGCGCTTGTCGGACTCGGCGGTCTCTATCTGACCAGCCTGTTCGGGCGCATCCGCTCTGTCGATCAGGCATAAGAAGTCCCTGCCGGCAAAGAAAAAGTGCTGTATCGCTACAGCACTTTTCTTACGGCATTTTACATTTTATAAGGAAATGACAATTTTTGCTTTGGCGCAATCCGGAAGAGATGCCTCGTTCCTGGAGACGCTTAAAACAAATTTTACGTTGTATTTTTCACTGATGATATCCAGTTTCTGAATTGCATGACAGATCTCGTCATCCGTCTCTACGGAAGCGATCGTAAGAAAGCTGTCCAGATACATTTCTTCCAGATCATGATCCTGTGAAACAATACCACAGATAAATCCGAGGAACTCATCACAATTATCGATCGGATAATCGGTAACATTGATGAGACGAATCTTGTTGCTGAGTTCGTACATATGCTTCTGACTCTTATCAAGGTATACAATGCTTCCGGATGCAGAGGCAACCGCAGCATTTACCTTGGTCAAAAGCTCTTTTGTCTTCCCTTTTCCCTTTTCGCCTGAAATAATCTCTATCATAGTCATTTCCTCCTGCTGATGCTGCTTCCTACACAAAATCCGTTAATATGTATAAAAGCAGTTGATTTTATAAATTGATTATAGTCTATATGCACATAAAATACAACCAATTTTCAAATAAATATATACAATCAGGGATCCACCGTCTAAATGGCGAATCCCTGCAGCATTTCGTTCATTAAAAGATAGAGATTGGACTTACCGTCCGCTTTGAATACGATCGATATGATCGGCTGGCCGGATGGATTATACGAATACAGTACCAGACAGTAGCCCGCCTCGCCCGTGGTTCCGGTCTTACCGCCCACAATCTGAAATCCGTCCGGTGTGGTTGCATTCCCGGTCAGATACTGATTGGTGTTCTCCCACGTATGGGTCACTGCCTCGCCGGAAGCGTCGGTATAGGTAACATCGTAGGAGGTTGTGCCGATGATGGATACAAAGGTATCGTTTTTGATCGCATTGGAAAAAATCAGATACATATCATAGACACAGGTGTAATGGTTCTCATCCGGAAGGCCGTTCGGATTGACAAAATGGGACCTTGTTGCCCCCATTGCTGCCGCCTCCTGATTCATCAGAGCCGCAAACGAATCGACATCTCCCGATATGTATTCCGCAATGGCAACTGCGGCGTCGTTCCCGCTGCGCAGCATCAGACCGTATAGTAAATCCCGAAGCCGGATCACGTCGCCGGCTTTTAAATTGCAGACGGAAGAATCGGATGCCTGATTGACGGCATTCTCGCTGACCGTCACCATAGCGTCCAGATCATCACAATATTTTAAGGCAATGTACGCCGTCAGAATCTTTGTGGTGCTGGCGGGATAGAGCCGCTCATACAGATTCTTGGCATACACTACGGTATTTGTCTCAAGATTAAACGTGCCTGCGCCCTCTGCCACCTGGGAATCCGTGGAATCCGTTCCGATCGCCACATCTTCCGAAACGCAGAGATCACTCGCAAAAATAAGACTTTGCCTCTGCGGTGCCATTCGAGGACAACCCGAAATCCGCTGCGGTTGCATACACGTCATAGGGCTGTTCGATGGCAGCTGACGTCTTACCGCATCCGCTGACGCAGGAAACTGCAATCAGAAGGGACAGACAGATCCATTTATTTATACATTTCACGCCACTCTAAGTCTCCTCTGTCCAGTGATTTGATTAACAACTCGGCCGTTGCCAGATTGGTTGCAAGCGGAATATTGTGGGTATCACAGATGCGCACAACCGTATTGACATCCGGCTCATGGGACTTCGGAGTCAGGGGATCGCGCAGAAAATCACAAGGTCGATCTCATTGTGTTCGATCTGTGCTCCGAGCTGCTGTACGCCGCCTAAATGTCCAGCCAGATATTTGTGGACGTTTAAGTTGGTGACCTCCTCGATCAGTCTCCTGTCGTTCCTGTTGCATAAAGTTCGTTTTTACATAAAATTCCACGATAAGCAATGCAGAAATTCTGCATGAGTTTTTTCTTTGAGTCATGTGCAATCAATCCGATGTTCATAATTTAAGTCCCCCCTGTTAATATTTTTTCGGCTGCAGACCTACATTAAGAACAAGCCCTATACCGATATATAATGACCATAGCGACGTAAGCCCATAGCTGACAAACGGGAGCGTAACACCGGTATTCGGCAGTAATCCCGTCGCTACACAGATATTGACGATACTCTGAAATCCAATCAATGCCGCCATGCCGCAGCAGATCAGTCTGCCCGCCGCATCTTTTGCTTTTCTAGCAATAAATATACACTCAATCGTAATGAAAAGCAAGAGAATTATAATGGTGACCGTTCCCACAAAGCCCATTTCTTCCCCCGCTACGGCGAAAATAAAGTCGTTCTGCGGCTCTAGTATAAACTTGCCGTTTTTTACGGAGGTAGGATCGGTATTGCCGAGTCCTTTTCCCCACAAAAGGCCGGAACCGATCGCCATGATAGAGAGTTCTGCTGCTGGTAGGCAATATCCGGATATTTATCCGGATAAAGCCATCCCATAATACGTCCGAGCTGATAGCTGTGTATAAACGGAAACTTATCCTGAATGATTAACGTCAATACGATAAAAAAGGTCGGAACGCACACGGCCAGCACGCCCACCACGATCTTATAACTGAGCCCCGCGGCAAACAGCATCGCCGCAAAAACGAGCGCCAGAACGATGGTCGTGGAAAGATTGGGCTGTGCCAGAATAAGGGCAAGCGGAATGCCGATCAGCACAAAAGATCCGAACAGCACCCGCGGGGAATTTATTTTTTCCTCGTACCGCATAAAATAGTAAGCCAGAAAAAGGATCATCAGAATCTTGACCAGCTCGGACGGCTGGAACTGAAATCCGCCGATCTTAAACCAGCGCTGCGCCCCCTTGCTCTGCTCTCCTGCCACAATGACAAGCCCCAGAAGACCGATGGCTCCCAGATAGATCAGCCAGGAAAAACGCAGTATAAAATTATAATCAATATAGGATACCAGAAGCATAATGATGATCCCGGATACCATACCGATGATCTGCTTTTTCTGGTCGCCCGGGCTTGCACTTCCTACCAGCGCCACACCGATGGTATTTAAGATCACCACCAGTGCAATCAATATGAACTTGTAATTCTTTAGTTTGTATTGTTTGAACATATGTAATCCTTAAGTATGATTTTAATTTCAACGTTTTCGGGTTCAATATCGACATATCTGGTAACGATTTCGCCAATTTCGTGGCGGATCTGCGCCAGGGTCTCGTCATCCAGCTGTTTCCTGCGGCTGTCGATCATCAGCTTCAGCCGCTCTTTTGCAACACCCTTGCTTCTATGACACATCCTACACCAGCTTTCCGGCATGATTCCGCCAGAAGAATCTGGAGAACATCCCTTTGTGATGAAGATAATCCGGTATTGCGACTTCCATGCCGGCAATCCGGCGTGCAATATTCTGGTAACAGGTGTCGGAAACCGTATGCTTCCCGATCACCGGTTCCCCGTGGTTCTGGCTGATGATAATCTCCTCGTCTTCCAGAACAACACCCAGAAGCTCCGCTTCCAGAAGCTCACAGATATCCGGAATATCGAGCATGTTGCCGTCACGCACCATCTGTCTGCGGTAACCGTTGACCAGCAGATCGATCCGGGGCACCTTTTTCCGGTGCAGAAGCTGGATTACACAGTCCGCATCGTGAATCGCCGCAATCTGCGGCGTTGTGACCACAATAATGCGGTCGGAATCCGCCGTCGCCAGCTTAAAACCGCCGTCAATTCCCGCCGGACTGTCAACCAGAACGTAATCAAATTCTTTTCGCAGGTCCGACAGCAGATTTTTCATTTGTTTTTCATTCAGATTGTTTTTGGAGTCACCGGAGCACGAAGACGGTATGATCCAGAGATTCGGATACCGCTTGTCCCGGATCAGCGCCTGCTTAACGCGGCATCTCCCGGTCAGGACATCGACCAGATTATAGAGGATCCGGTTTTCCAGTCCCATGACTACATCGAGGTTCCTTAAGCCGATATCGGTGTCTACCAATACCACCTTTTTATCTAACAGTGAAAGTCCCGCACCGACGTTAGCTGTTGTAGTCGTCTTGCCAACGCCGCCTTTTCCTGAGGTAAATGTAATTACTTCACCCATGGAAGACCTCCTGTTTTTATAGTCTTTACGAGAAAGACCCTATATTAATAATACCGTCACAGAGGAAAGCCATTTTCGCCTGTGTGGTCTTATTACGCTTGGAAAAGATGGAATTTTTTGCTTTTTCCATCGGACTGCCGTAAACGCCGGCAATGTTATACTGCTCGGGCAGGAAAGAAAGCGCCGTGATCGTGGCATTGGTATTGCCGCTCATTCCGGCAAAGGCGCTTCCCGAGAGTTCGCCGAGCACCACGATATCCGATTGGGATACCACCACCGCTCCCTGCGGGACATCACCGATGATGACGATGCTCTCCTCGGTCTCAAGGCGCTCTCCCGGCAGAAGGGAGCCACGGTAAAAGCAGCCGCGGCTCTGTCTTCTCGCCTCTTTCTCTTCGTTTGTCTGCTGCATCTCGCGGCATTTCTGTTCGATCACCGCATCACGGATCTCATCACTGTCTAAAATACACAGGATTTTGACTCTGGTCTGTTCCATGATGGCGTCTACGATCTGGTATTTTTCTTCATCGCTTAATTCTCTGCCCTCAAAAGAGATGGCAAACGATGCGTTCGCGAAAAAGCGCTCCGCCTCCGTAAATTTGTGAAGAATTTCTGTGAGCAGTTCCGGAAACGGCATCGATGCATCCAGCACCAGATTGATTCCGTTTTTACTGCTTTTGATAATGACTGCCTGACTCATTGTCTGCGCCTTTCTCTCTTAATCACTGATCTCGTTGGATGAAGAATTGCCGTTTGCAGCCTGACCGTTTAACAGTTCATCTTCATTCTCGACATTAAAGTAGTAGGCAAATACATTCCGGGCGAGCTTCGCCGCATTGTGAGAGGTATAACCGTATGCGATACGCGTCGCGATGGAGATTTCCGGATCGTCGTAAGGCGCATATCCCACAAATAATGCGTGGTTCGGCCGCTTTAAATTCTGCTGTGCCGTACCGGTTTTTCCGGCTGCCTCGATCGGAAAACCGTCAAACTCTTTTGTATTCTCCACCACCATGCGCATACCGGAATGGATGGCATTCCACTCTTCCGTATCAAGCACGTCGATCTGATTGCGCACCTGCGGCTCAAATGTCTGTAACACATTTCCGTCGGAATCCTCCAGGCGGTTCAACAGTGTATACTGGTAGACGGTTCCCTCATTGGCGACGGCTGTCACATATCTGGCAAGCTGTACCGTGGTGTAGTTGTTATTACTCTGTCCGATAGCGGCCAAGGCCGGGAATTCATTGGCGATCTGCGGCGCCGCTTCCTCGATCTCGATTCCGGTGCGTTCGTTTAAACCGAAGAGGCTCGCGTATTTCTGAAGCTTTTCAATGCCGAGCGAATCGTTATATGCCGTGGAATAATTGTTCGTGGCAAGCCGGTATCCTACCTCGTAGAAATAGTAGTTACAGGAATCACGAAGCGCTTCGGAGACATTGATCTCCCCGTGGGTTCCGCCGTTGGATGAAAAAAATCCAGCATTTTGGATGGTTGCTTACGTTCTCATAGACGCCGAGATCACGGATGCGCTCCCCGATTGTGATGCTGCCCTCCGCCAGACCTGCCGTGGAGGTTACCATCTTGAAGGTAGATCCCGGTGCGGTCTCCTGCTGGGTCGCGTAATTGTACTGCGGGAGTGATTTGTCATCCTGCAGACTGTTAAAGTATTCGGTGTCGACGTTGTTTGCCAGACGGTTGCTGTCATATCCCGGGTAGGTGACAAGCGCTAACACCTCTCCTGTCTTGGTATTCGTGACCACACACGATCCCGAGCACGGGTCCAATGCCAGCTGGGCTGGTGTGATCTCCAGATTCTGTATCTTTTCCTTTAAAAACGATACCGCTGTCACAGAGCCGTTGTTTAACGCTGCAATCTCTTCCTCGTTGTACGGAAGCACGCCCTGGTCGAATAGAATCAGACAGAGCTGTGTCCCGGAAATCTGCCCGCCGGTAATCAGATATTCATAAATGATCTTGGAAAAATCTTTTTCATAGAAAAGCTCTTCCAGAATATAATTACACAGGGCATCATATATTTCCGTGGAATCCGAGTATTTCTTCATCCACCGTAAACTGGGTAATGTCAATCCAGTTCTGGGCAATGGCGTGATTCAGATAATCTTTCGGACTGCACTCCCCCTGCTGCCACTGCTGGTAGACCTCATCGGAAGTATCGATGTTGCTGTCGGCAAGAATATTATTTTTGCGGAGTCTCCGGATAATATAAGTGAAATAATCCTGCTCCTCCTCGCTGAGATCCTTAAAATCCGTCGGCGTGCTGCCGGTAAGCTGCTCTCTCAACTGGCTTTTTACCACATCCTGCCGTGCGGAAAAAATGGCGGATACCGACTGCTCCGCCGTCGATGCGTCGGTACTGTCAAAGTGTGAGAGATCGATGACGTTGTTATTGATTAACGCAAAGTAGACATCTGTGATCGGGATCGGAATATCGGAAGAAGGATTATCAATATTGGAATATACGATTCCCGCAATCTCCTGCTCCAAAAGATTGTATACCGCAATCTGCAGATCACTGTCCAATGACAGGTACAGGTTATTCCCGGCCTTGGACTCCTTGCGGTCAATCACCTCGATGGCTTTTCCGAGATAGTCGACATACAGCTTTTCGTAGCCTTTTTCACCCTTTTTAAGTAGGAATCCATATACTGCTCAATGCCGCCCTTGCCGACGACATCGTTGGTGGTATAACTGTCATCCGTCTCGGATAATTTGGCGTATTCCTCGGAAGAAATTTTACCGGTGTATCCGAGAATGGAGGCAAAATATTCGCTGTTATTGTACTTGCGGATGGTGTCATCCATCACCTCAACGCCCTGCAGTTCCTGTGCGTGCTCGCTGATGTACGCCACGGATTCTTCGGATACGTTGGTCGCAATCGTGGTTGCGATATATTTCTGGTAGGCATTCTGCGCCATGGCAAAACGCACGATCGTGATCTTGAACGCCATCTCGTCGCTGTAGCTGTCGTCGATGCCGTAACAGTCGTTGCGGAGATAGTCCATAACCTGATCCACGGTCGCCTGGGAGGTGTCGTAGCCAAGCTTTTTGTTCATGCCGAGATCATCGTAGCTGCTCTCGCCGTAAACATCCGCCAGGAAACGTTTTAACGAGGTACCTGTGACATTGAATTCGTAGGTACCCTCTCCGGTGCGGTCAATCTTAAAATCATCGGTGATCGCATCGCCGTTTTTCTCCAGTGCAGTGATAACCTGGGCAATCTCGGCGTTTAACGATTCGTTTTTCTTATCGGTGCTGCTGTAACTGCCGTTGTCCTCGATGGTGATCGAATAAGCCAGCTCATTGTATGCGAGCAGTTCGCCGTTGCGGTCGTAGATATTGCCGCGCGTACTGTTCAAGGTCCGCTCTTTTACGATCTTTAAGGTGTAGTTGTCCTGATATTTCTCGCCCTTTACGATCTGCAGGTAGAACACGCGCCACAAAAGCACACCGAACAGCACCGTCATAAGAACGGCGGCAACGGCAAGTCTCGATTTAAAAAACATACGGAAAACTTCTTTTATATTCTCAAACAAACTTACTTGCACTCCTTTTTTCCAATGTCTCAAGCCGCTGGTTGACTTTCAGGATAATCACATACAAAAAGATTGTAATCAGCATGGTGTAGACAAGTTCCGGCAACATGATGTTCCACAGATAATATTGAAAATGATAACGATTGCGGAACAAAAACAAGAAAAAGTAGATCAACAGATTGCATCCCAGATCACTGCCGGCAATCAAAAGCATGGGCAGCTTTAAGTCTTCCGGGTAAAACATTTTGCGGAAACAGCCGTTGATGTAGCCGATATACATATAGAGCAGCGCATAAAATCCAAGAATTCCGCTGCCGAAGATATCAAGCAGAAGCCCACAGGCAAAACCGATATACATTCCTTCCTTTTTCCCACGCATAAACCCGAAGGACGACACGACGATAATCAGAAGGTTCGGCGAGATCGATGCGAAAGACAATGCCTGAAACAGCGTGGTCTGAAGCAGGAAACAGATTGCAATGATAATAAACACATTTACTTTTCTTCTCATAATATGAATCCTACTCCCCGGCTGACTGCTTCTTGTCCAGAATGACAAGAACCTCTTCGATATGCTCAAAATCCACTGCCGGCGTGATCGTGCCGGATTTGGTAAGGTTGTTGGAATCCGTCGAAAGACTGCTGATGTAGCCGATTAAGATTCCCTGCTGATATTTATCTGAAATGTAGGACGTGACAACAGGGTCGCCAACCGCCACTTTATTGTCGCTGTCATTCAAATTGGAAAACTCGATGACCATGTTCTCATTCATGTTCTGGAGACTTCCGTTTACGATCAGGTTGTCGGAGGTTGTCGTCACCATACCGCTGATCTGCGCCGTATCGTTGATAATGGAAGTGACTTTGGCATAATTCGGACCGACGTCCGTGACAATGCCGACAAGTCCGCTGCCGGCGATCACATTCATGTCGACTTCAATTCCGTCGTCGGTTCCCTTGTCGATCGTGAAATAGGAAAACCAGTTCCCGCTGCTCTTGCCGATGACATTGGCAGCCACCTTCTCATAGCTCGGGTATTTCTGGTCCAGTGCCAGAAGCTCGCGCAGATTCTCAAGCTCATACTGCTCCAGATTGTTGGTATTCAATTCGGAGGTAAGCTCATCCACCTGCTTTTTGAGCGCATCGTTTTCCGCCATGACATCGCTTAAATTTTTAAGATTGTCGGCTTTCTCCGTAATCCATGCGCCGACCGTGTTGATCCCGCGCTGCATGGGAACAAACACATAACCGGCAACCGCGTTGAGCGGACCGCCGGAGATATTGAGCGTAAAGCTGGTAATCATGGCTGCCACGCAGACAACGGTCAGAATCAGCAATATGTACTTGGCAGGCAAAACAATTTTGGGTTTCCGTTTCATAATTTCCTCTATAACAATATCTTATTCTTCATACTGAATGCCAGATGCTTAAACTTGGCATCGGATACGATCTTTAAGAGTCCGCGCACCACACACTCCTCCGGCTCCTCGCAGGTATTGATCTCGATTCCTGTAATATCGCGGAACAGCTGATCCAGATCATGAATCTGGGAGCTTCCTCCCGTGATATAGATGCCGGAATGAATAATGTCTCTTGCAAGTTCAGGCGGCGTCTTCTCCAGGATCATTTTGATGGAATTGCAGATCGTGTTGAGGTTGTCCTTGATCGCCTCATAGACAACAGCTCCCGACATCTCCATCTCAATCGGCAGACCACTCACCACGTCGCGTCCGACAACCACCATGGTCTGGGTGTTGCCCGGGATACCGCTTCCGAGGGTCTCCTTCATGCTCTGCGCGGTCTTCTGTCCGATGACAAGATTGTACTTGCGCTTCACATAAGTGATAATGGATTCGTCGATCTTGTTGCCGCCGGAATGTAACAGATCACTTAAGACCAGTCCGCCCAGCGAGATGACGGAAATCTCTGTGGTATCCGCACCGATGTCCACCACCATAATACCGGTCGGCTCGTTGACGTTTAGACCGAGACCGACGGCATCCGCGATCGGCTTCTCACATAACAGCACACTCTTTGGCTTTAATTTGCTCTTGTAGAACATGTCGAAAAATGCACGCTTCTCCACGTCCGTAATATCTGTTGGAACAGCAACAATGAATTCCGCTCCGCGCAGCTTGCCCTTGGCGTGGGCCTCCAGATAAGTCTGAAGCATTACCTGAAGATTATTAAAATCCGCAATCACGCCTCCCACAACCGGGAATGTCACCTGAATCGTTTCCGGCGCCTTCTCATACATTGCATAAGCGTCATCACCGTAGGCATACATCTCATTCTTATTCACCAGAGCGATGGTGTTCTTCTCGTTCATAATCTTGTTGGACGCCTTACAATAAATCTTCATATTGCAGGTACCAAGGTCAATACCATACACGTTATTCGTCATTGTTCTCTCCCTTTATTGTATTCTTTTGCATTCTCTGTAGCTGTAGTACGTGCGGTCACCGATAATAATGTGATCCACAAGAGGGATGCCAAGAAGCGCTCCGCATTCCGCCACTCTCTTTGTCACTGCATCGTCCTCCGCCGAAGGGGAGGGATCACCGCTGGGATGATTGTGCATCAGCACAATCTGAATCGCACTTTTTGTCCAATGCAGCGAGAAAAATCTCGCGCGGTGAGACAAGTGCAGCCGTCGCACTACCGACAGACATCATAACCTTCTCCAGCAGGCGGCATTTGGCGTCAAAGAGAAGCACCATCGTACGCTCTCTGCTCTCATGCCGCATATCCTCCATGTAATAACTTGCAATGGAGCCCGGATCGCCAAGACAGATGCGCTCTTTATAGCGCGTCTTCGCCATCCGTTTGGATAATTCTGCAATGCATTTTAACTGGATCGCCTTCACCTGTCCGATTCCGGGAATCTTCTGCATATCCTGAACAGATAACGTGTAGAGATTCAACAGATCGTGTCCGTCCTGCCGCAGCAATTCCTGCGCCACTTCCACAGAACGCGTCCCGCGCGTCCCTGAACGTATGATGACGGCAATCAGCTCCGCATCGCTTAAGGATTCGACCCCGGATATTAAAAACTTCTCATATGGCTTCTCCGAGTCCGGCAGTTCCTTAACCGTTGTAAAATGATGATTCATAAAGATTTCCCGTCTCTCCCCGGCAATTCCCTATGATGGTTTGTAGAATTTATGTCAACCAATTACGGGACAAAAACTTACATTATATTTTAGCATAACGCATCCAGATTCACAAGTTTTCGTTCCTTAAGTTTTTGTAAAGATTTCAAAATGCCGAGTTTCGCATGGTACCAGGTCAGACCGCCCTGAAAATACACGGCATACGGCGGTTTGATTGGTCCGTCGGCAGACAGTTCGATGGAGGAACCCTGCACAAATGCACCTGCCGCCATGATGACATCGCTGTCGTAGCCCGGCATCGCCCACGGTTCCGGCGTCACGTAGCTGTCCACAGGCGCCGCAGCCTGAATTCCCTCGCAGAAGGCGATCAGTGCGTCCGGATTGTGGAAGGAAATCGCCTGGATGATGTCGTGACGGCTCTCACTGCCGTCCGGCACAACGTCAAATCCCAGCTTTTCATAAATATTTGCCGCAAAAATAGCGCCCTTTAACGCGCCGCTCACCACGGTCGGTGCCAGGAACAGTCCCTGGTAGAACGACTGCAGAATGCCGAGGGAAGCGCCAACCTCCTTGCCGAGTCCCGGGGAAGTCAGACGGTATGCCGCATTTTCCACACATTCTTTTTTGCCGACAATATAGCCGCCGATCGGTGCAAGTCCGCCGCCCGGATTCTTGATGAGGGAACCGACAATCATGTCTGCCCCGACCTCAATCGGCTCACGCTCTTCCACGAATTCGCCGTAGCAGTTGTCGACCATGCAGATCACGTCCGGTTTGATGTCCTTGATGAATGCGATCAGTTTTCCGATGCGCTCCACAGAGAGCGTCTTGCGCGGCGCATATCCCTTAGAACGCTGGATGGTGACAAGATGCGTGCGCTCGTTGATGGCGGCGCGGATGCCTTCATAGTCAAACTCTCCGTCCGCAAGCAGATCCACCTGACGGTAGGTAATGCCGTACTCGGCGAGCGATCCCTTGGAAGGCCGGATGCCGATGACCTCCTCCAGCGTATCGTATGGCTTGCCGACCGGGGATAACAGTTCATCGCCCGGCCGCAGATTGGACATCAGAGCCAGAGCCAGCGCGTGGGTGCCGCACGTGATCTGCGGACGCACCAGCGCATCCTCCCCGCCGAAGCAGGAGGCATAGACTTTTTCCAGGGTGTCTCTGCCCAGATCGTTGTAGCCGTACCCGGAAGTCGTATTGAAACATTCTGCCGAAACCCGGTTGTCCTGCATGGCTTTTAACACTTTTAGCTGGTTGTATTCTGCGCGTGCATCGATTTCTTCAAAACGCTGCTTCAAGGAAGCTTCTATTTTTTCCCCGAATGCACTTACCTCCGGGGAAATTCCCAGACGCTCGTATTGTTCCTGTAATAACTGATTCATATCTCTGTACCTCTCTTTTATGCCGGCAAAATTCTCTTTCGCCTGTAACACATCCATCATGTATGTAAGTATTTTTGTATCGTCATACTCAAAATCCGGCTTGTTCAGCCAGATGACATCCCGCTCCCTGCGGAACCAGGTCAGCTGCCGCTTGGCAAAATGTCTCGATTCGCGCTTGATGATATAGATGGCTTCCTCCAGGGTGCTGGTGCCGTTTAAATACGCCAGTATCTCTTTATAGCCAAGTCCCTGCATGGACACCATATCCGCATGGCAGCCCATCTGCTGCAGCCTTGCCACCTCATCGACAAGCCCAGCCTTTACCATGGCATCAACGCGCGCATCGATGCGGCGGTAAAGCTTTTCGCGGTCGTCATTTAAGACAAAATAGGCAAAATTGTAGGGGGATGTCTTCTGGCTCTCCCGCTCGTTATGCTCGGAGATCCGCTCGCCGGACTCATGGTAAAATTCCAGGGCGCGGATGACGCGCTTGCGGTTATTCTCGTGAATCGCCTCTGCAGATGCCGGATCTACCGCCTTTAGCATTTCGTGAAGATAATGATTCCCGCGTGTCTCTGCCAGCTCTTCCAGCTGCCTGCGGTATGCACTGTCACACTCCTGCTCCGTAAAATCAATATCGTAGAGCAGCGCCTGGATATAGAATCCGGTCCCGCCCACCACAATGGGGATCTGACCGTTTGCCGTAATCTCTTTTAACGCCTGCTTTGCCATCTCCACAAAACGGACGACATGGAACTCATCGGATGGATCCAGTTCGTCCACAAGATAGTGCCGGACACCGTCCATCTCCTCCGGCATGATTTTTGCCGAGCCGATATCCATGTATTTATATACCTGCATGGAATCTGCAGATATAATAGCTCCGTTTATTTTTTTCGCCAGTGCAATGGAAAGCGCTGTCTTCCCGACTGCTGTCGGGCCGGTCAGAATTACCATGGGATTTGGTTTCATTGTCATACAATCCTCTTAAACTTCTTCTCAATCTCATATTTGCTCATAGAGATAATGGTCGGCCGCCCATGCGGACAATGGTAGGGATTCTCCAGGGACAGCAGCTCGTCGATCAGCTGTTCTGCCTCCGCCCTGCTGATGGAGTCGCCGCCCTTGATCGCCGCCTTGCAGGACATGGAAGCCACCTTCTCCAAGATCAGTTCCGGTGCTTCCCTGCCGCTTATGTTGGTAAAATCGTCCAGCATGTCCAGGAACATACTTTTCATATCGACCGCCTCAAAATCGGCTGGAATCGCCGTGATGGCAAATTCCTTGCCGCCGAACGGCTCCACCTCATAACCGAACAGACGGATCTGCTCCCCGTAGCGTGTAAGCATTTCCTGTTCCTCGGCGCTCAACGTCAGAATGATCGGCGGGCTTAAGGTCTGCGAGGCAAAATTCTGCGTGCGGACGCGCACCATGGTGCGCTCATAGAGCACTTTTTCATGGGCGGCATGCTGGTCGATAATGAACAGCTTATCCTCGTATTCAATCAGCCAGTAGGTGTCAAACACCTCGCCGATGATCCGGTGCCGTCTGGCTGCATCCGGCGTGAAAAATCCGGTGTCCGCCGCCTCGAGCGTCTGCTGCTCGTACACGACCGTGTCCGCTGTCTCCTGCGGATTCTGCGTCTCCTGCACGTTCTGTGTGTCTGTCTCCGGCATATTCAGATTCTCCGGCGTATTCAGATTCTCCGGTGTATCAGGAGTTCCCTGCACGACCTCTGCCTTAGGAATCGGCTCCGGCCGCACATCCGGCTGTACGGTATCCGCCGCCGGTATGCTTTCCGCTTCCCGTGGCATCTCCTGCATCCGGCTGCCATCTTCGGTCGAAGCAGAACCCGCAAATGCGGAATCCGTATGATAGCTGCTCTCTTCCCGCACCAGAAGCTGCCGGAACACGTCCAGATTTTCCGGTGTTCTGACAGGTTCCGGCGTCACGTTCTGCCCCTGCGGCAGCACCTGTGTCTGCGGCGGGATATGCAGACGTTTTGTCTCAAATGGCTCCGGCAGGCTCCCTGTAATGACCGGCCGCTTTTCTTCTTTCTTTTCCTCCACCGGGACAGCCGGAATAAATTCCTTGTGAGTCAGCACATCGCGGATCGTCTGATATAGCTTCCGGTACACTTCCTCATTGTTGGAAAAACGAAGCTCCATCTTGGTCGGGTGCACATTGACGTCCAAAAGCTCCGTATCCATGGTAAAATACAGCACGCAGAACGGATACTGATGCTGCATCATAAAGCCCTTGTACGCCTCTTCCACCGCTTTGGAGAGCAGTGCGCTTTTGATGTAGCGTCCATTGATAAAATAGCTTTCGTAGCTGCGGTTTCCGCGGGAAATCATCGGTTTTCCGACAAAGCCCTTTACCGAGAAATATTCTGTCTCTGCGCAGACCGGAAGAAGCGCCGCCGTAATATCGCGCCCGTAGATATGATAGATCAGATCTTTTTCATTGGAGTTGCCGGAGGTATGCATCTTGGTCTGTCCGTTGCTGATAAACTTAAAAGAGACATCCGGATGGGACAAGGCAAGGCGCTCCATCAGGTCACTGATATAATTTCCCTCCGTCTGCGCGGTTTTTAAAAACTTTTTCCGTGCCGGCGTATTGTAAAAGAGGTTTCTGACGATGAAGGTCGTGCCGTCCGGCGCGCCGATCTCATCGTTGCTCATCTCCCTTGAGCCTTCAATGACATAGCGCGTTCCGGTCAGATCGCTGTAAGTCTTGGTAATCAGCTCCACCTGCGATACGGCGGCAATGCTTGAGAGCGCCTCACCGCGAAACCCGAGCGAATGGATGCATAAAAGGTCTTCCACACTCTTGATCTTGCTGGTGGAATGGCGCAGAAACGCGAGCGGTACCTGCTCACGCTCAATTCCGCAGCCGTTATCCGTAATGCGCACGAACGTTGTGCCGCCCTCCTTGATCTCGACCGTGACGGCGGTTGCCCGGGCATCGATCGCGTTCTCGACAAGCTCCTTGACCACCGAGGACGGCCGTTCCACCACCTCCCCGGCTGCTATTTTATCGATTGTTTCCTGTGAAAGCAGTGTTATCTGCGGCATTCCATTCCTCCCATCTGCCTTTGCCAAAGGCGCTTCCGGTTACCAGCGGTTCTTTACCTTGTTCTGAAGTTCGTATAATTTGTTTAAAGCCTCAATCGGCGTCAGATTTCCGACATCCACATTCCGCAGTTCCTCTATGATGTCATCGTCCCGCACGGTATCAAACAACGACATCTGCGTCAGATCCACCTCGTCCAGCTTTTCTTTTTTCTTTTTGCTTCCCGTATCGACGGAGATATTTCTCGCAACTTCCGTGATGTCGTTGGCACTTAATTCCTCCACGATCTCCTTGGCACGCGCAATGACGGAATCCGGCACGCCGGCAAGTTTTGCCACCTGGATACCGTAACTCTTGTCCGCGCCGCCCTTTACGATTTTGCGGAGAAATACAATGTCATCGCCCTTTTCCTTTACCGCCACGCAGTAATTGTTGACGTTGTTTAATTTGCCTTCCAGCTCTGTCAGTTCATGATAATGTGTGGCAAAAAGCGTCTTGGCACCGAGGAGCTTCGGGTTGCTGATATGCTCCACCACCGCCCAGGCGATGCTCAGCCCGTCGTAGGTGCTTGTGCCGCGCCCGATTTCATCCAAGATCAGCAGCGAGTTGGAGGTGGCGTTGCGCAGAATATTTGCAACCTCATTCATCTCCACCATAAACGTACTCTGCCCGCTGGCAAGATCATCCGACGCTCCCACACGTGTGAAAATGCGGTCCACGATACCGATCTTCGCGGATGCCGCAGGCACATAGCTGCCAAGCTGCGCCATCAGAACGATCAGCGCCGTCTGGCGCATATAGGTGGATTTTCCCGCCATGTTCGGTCCCGTGATAATTGAGATGCGATGGTTGCCGTTGTCGAGGTACGTGTCATTGTCAATGAACATATCGTTGTTGATCATCTTCTCGACCACCGGATGACGTCCGCCCTTGATGTCAATGATGCCGTTCTCGTTGATTTTCGGACGGCAGTAATTATTCTGATCCGCGACAAGTGCAAGCGACACGAATACATCCAGACCGGCAACCGCCTTGGCGGTCCGCTGGATGCGCACAACCTCCGCAGCGATCTTACTCCGCACCTCACAGAAGAGATCGTACTCTAATGTGACAAGCTTGTCCTCCGCGCCGAGAATCATGTCCTCCAGTTCTTTTAATTCCGGCGTGATATAGCGCTCGGCGTTGGCGAGCGTCTGCTTGCGCATAAAATAATCCGGAACCAGATCCTTGTAGGAGTTGGTCACTTCCAGATAATAGCCGAATACCTTGTTATATTTGATTTTTAAATTCTTGATGCCTGTCTTTTCACGCTCTTTGGCTTCCAGTTCCGCCAGCCAGGTCTTCCCCTCCGTCTTCGCCTTGCGGTATTTATCGACATCCTCGTTGTAGCCGTCTTTGATCAGACCGCCGTCCCGCACCGAAATGGGCGGTTCCTCCATGATAGCCCGGTCGATCAGTGCGCAGAGCTCCTCCAACGTATCCATGTCCTCACGGATTTCTCCCAGCAGTTCACCATGGAAATCACCTAAAAGGCTCTTGATCGGCGGCAGCATGGCAATCGAACTGCGGAAGGCAATGAGATCCCTGGGATTGGCGGTCAGATATGTAACACGCGTAATCAGACGCTCCAGATCGTAGATCGGATTTAAGTATTCCCGGAGTTCCTCTCTGGTAATCACGTGCTGATTCAGCTCACAGATTGCATCCTGGCGCTTCTCGATCTCAGCCTTGTCAATCAGCGGCTGTTCCACATAGGAGCGGAGCAGTCTGGCACCCATCGCCGTCTTCGTCTTGTCAAGCACCCACAGGAGCGATCCGCGTTTCTGCTTCTCGCGCAGCGTTTCCACAAGCTCCAGATTCCTTCTGGTCGAGCTGTCGATGATCATGTATTTTCCGGTGGAATACGGATGAATCACGGAAATGTTGTTGAGATCGTTCTTCTGTGTCTCGTACAGATACTTTAACAGTGCTCCCGCAGCAATCATGCCGCAGTCATAATCGGCAAGTCCCAGCGCCTCCAGACTCTTTACCTTAAAGTGTGTAAGCAGTGTTGTCTCTGCAAGCTCATCCCCAAAATACCATGTCTCCAGCGCATAAATTGTAATCTTGAGTCGATGCCTTAAATCTTCTATATCGACACCGCTCATATAAAAACTTTCGTTGCATATAATTTCAGATGGCGAAAATTTTGTGATCTCATCGAAAAGCTTCCGCTCCGAATCCACCTCGGTGACATAGTAGTCTCCGGTTGAGACGTCCGCAATGGATACGCCGTAGCGGTCTGCCAGATACACGATGCACATAATATAATTGTTCTTGGATTCGTCCAGCGCCTGCATATCCAGGTTCGTTCCCGGCGTCACGATCCGGATGACCTCGCGCCTGACCAGTCCCTTTGCCAGCTTCGGATCTTCCACCTGCTCGCAGATGGCAACCTTGTGTCCGTTTGCCACAAGTTTATTTAAGTATCCCTCCACCGCATGGTACGGGATGCCGCACATCGGTGCGCGCTCCTCCATGCCGCAGTTTTTTCCGGTCAGCGTCAGTTCCAGTTCTTTGGACACCAGTTCGGCATCCTCAAAAAACATCTCGTAGAAATCTCCCAGCCGGTAAAACAGGATACAGTCTTTATATTCTTCCTTCGTCTGCAGATATTGCTGCATCATTGGTGTAAATTCAGCCACGTTGCTCCTCCATATCTCTCATAATCACCTCTGCCACTTTCAGTCCGTCCATCGCCGCGGACATGATGCCGCCTGCATAGCCCGCGCCCTCCCCACACGGATAGATGCCGCCTGCAGCCACAAGAAGCTTCGGATCGCGCACCAGGCGCACCGGTGAGGACGTCCGGCTCTCCACGCCGGAGAGGATGGCGTCTTCCCTGTCAAAAGCCGGAATCCGGCGGCTGAATGCGTGCATCCCCTCGATAAAGGACTCTTCCAGTGCCTGCGGCAGCAGACCTCTTAAATTGCCAAGCACACATGCGCCCTTTGCGGCGCTCTCAAACGCCCCGTAAGACACCGAGGCACGATTGCTGCAATAGTCTCCAAAAAGCTGCTGCGGAATCCGCCCTTTTCCGATAGCGAATGCCCGCTCCTCGAGCATCTCCTGAAAACGGACACCGGCTAGCGGATCTTTCCCCGCAAAGTCGTCAGGAGTTACCGCCACAATAATCGCACTGTTTGCGTTTTTCCCGTCACGTCCGGAATAGCTCATTCCATTGACCGCAAGCCTGCCTTCCTCGGAGGATGCGTTTACCACATATCCGCCCGGACACATGCAGAAGGAATACACGCCTCTGCCGTTTGCGAGGTTCGCTGTCACTTTGTAGGGGGCTGCCGGAAGTTCGTGTGCATGCAGCGCTCCATATTGCTGCAGATTCATCATCTCCTGCGGGTGTTCCACACGGAAACCAACCGCAAACGCTTTTGCCTCCATGACAAGATCCTGCTTCTGATGCAGCATCCCAAACGTGTCCCGCGCACTGTGACCGATTGCAAGAACGAGTCTGGAAGTCTCGATCCACTCCTTGTGGTTGACCTCAACAAACATCTTTCCGTCCGCTTCCCTGCGGTAATCTGTCATACAACTCTCAAAGCAAAACCTGGCGCCGCGCGCTTCCATCGCCTGCCGCATGTTTTTGATGACTCCGGCAAGAATATCCGTTCCGATGTGCGGTTTGTTTTCGTACAGAATCTGCTCCGGCGCTCCGAATTTTACAAAGGTTTCCAGAACAAACCGGTTCCTGCCGGTGGGATCCTTGACCAGTGTATTTAATTTGCCGTCCGAAAAAGTTCCTGCGCCGCCCTCTCCGAACTGCACATTGGAAACCGTATCCAACACTCCGCTCTCCCAGAAGCGCTCCACATCCTTTGTGCGCTCCGTCACTGAACGCCCGCGCTCAAGGACAACCGGTGCACAGCCGCTCATCGTGAGCGCATACGCGCAGAAAAGTCCCGCAGGACCCGCACCGACAATCACCGGCGGGATGGACGGCGTTGGCGAAACCGCTCCCGGCAGATAATAACCGGTCTGCTTTACGATCGTAACATTCGGATCGTTTGCCCTTTTTATGATTTTCTCTTCTCCGGAAGCGGAAACCTCCACGGAATACACCAACGACAGTTCCGGTTTCTTTCTCGCGTCAATGGATTTTCTGATAATCCGGTAGCGAAGCTCCTGTCCTCCCGAAAGTCCCAGACGTTTTCTGATTTTCTGTTCCAGTGCTGCCGCATCGTGATGCAGCGGCATTTTTATCTGATTGATCCGTATCATCTCTGTTCTGACATTCCTTCCTCTGCTGCATGCATCCCCGCCACAAAGCCGCTCGACCACGCCCACTGCAGATTGTAACCGCCGCAGGTGCCGTCAATATCAATGACCTCGCCCGCAAAATAGATACCGTCTGCCAGCTTTGACGCAAGCGTTGTGGCTTCAATCTCCTCCGTGTCAACGCCCCTGCGCATACCTGCGCCGCTTCCATTCCGTTGCTTCCGGTAATATCAACCCGGAAATTCTTGACACACTTCACCAGCCGGTGCAACGTGGCGCGTGCCACCTCCCCGGCATAGAGTTCCGACCGTATGCCAGCTTCGGAGAGCAGTACCTCGCTCAGCTTTCTGTTAAAGAGACCGATCAGTGCCTCCCCGGCGCTCTTGCCATGTGTATTCTCGTAGAAGCGCTCTGACAGCAGGTCAAAAAACTCCTTGTCCGTAAGATCCGGCGCAAAATCAATCAGCACATAGGGGTGCTTTTCGTCCGCGAGCGCTCTCGTCGCATAACGGCTGATCTGAAAGACCGGGATACCCGAGATTCCGGAAGCCGTAAGCTGAAGTTCGCCCCGCTCACTGCACACCGCGTCAGGATTTTCTCCCCGGGCTGTCCCACGGCTGCCTTTTGGTTGAAATTGCGCATTTTCCAGGTAGAGTGTTGCCTGCATTTCTGCACGAATTCCTGCAAGTTTCTTGAAAAATGCCTGTTTTCCATGCAGTTGCACGAGAGCTGGCACCACATCTACAAAATGATGACCAAGTGCTTCTATATATGGAAATGCACTTCCGTCGCTTCCTGTCTTGGGTGCTGCCAGCAATCCGGGCGCAAAAATCACTGTTTTGGTTGAAAACGCGCCTTTTGTGGTGCGTATTTCATACCCGGTACAGGTTTTTTGAATGGATTGCAGTCCGCAGGACGTCCACAGATCAACGCCGAGGTAATCGCATTCCATGCCAAACACTTCCACGACAGACACCGCCTGCTCACTCGCCGGATAATAGTAACCGTTTTTGATCTTCGGATAGATTCCAAGCTCTTCAAACAGGCGCACGGTATCCTCCTGCCCGAACTGCTCAAAAACAGGCAGCACAAAAGCAGGATTCTCTCCACGATAACAGGAAAGCCCCTGCACTGCATTTGTGTAATTACATTTTCCGTTGCCGGTGGATAGAATCTTTTTCCCAATCCGGTCCATGTGTTCGATCACCCGTGTTCTCGCGCCGCACCTGGCTGCACTGACCGCCGCCATAAGTCCTGCCGCGCCGCCACCGATCACCGTAACATCTATATCTGTCATTTCAACCTCTTATCTAACCGCTGTATCATTCTGTCCGTTCTTCTTAACCGTAACAATTTTACCACACAGCCCTGTAACATTCAATGAATAACTTCTCTTACGTCAGCTGGAATAGCTTTCGAGCAGATCGTACAGTTCTCTCTCATCGTCTACCGGAATTCCGTTGGAAAGCTGCTCCCTCGTCTGCACGGAAAGCCGTTCCGCACGGATGTTGGTCTCAAATAAAAGGGTTATCCCGTCCGCCTCATAGACTTTTAAGATGCCGTCGTCATCCATGCGGAGCAGATAGCGGCAGGTTTTCTGGATCTGCATGCTCTCCGCAGTTCGCTCCGTCTGTGCCACTGCGGCATCTTCCGTGACCGCCTCCGTCTCCTCTACCGTACGGATCCTTCCTGCATCAAATGCGGTTTTCCCGCACAAGCCTCCGACAAGCAGCATCACTGCCGCAAAAAGGCAAATACCTATCGTCCGTTTCATAATGTCCTCCCATTCTCTGCGATAAGTATCTGCCAGTTCTTTCCTTTTTATTCAATTAACGCAAAAGATGCATCTTCCGCGCGAGTTTTACAAGCGTTCTGCCTTTCGGGAAGCGCAGGATTTCCTGCTCGGTCAGTCCCTTAAGCATCAAAAGCAGCGTCGCGTAGGTAAAGACGCCTGCAACAATCGATACAAGCGTTGCGATCAGATTGCTCCGAAGCAGATAGAGGAACAGACGGTAAACAAGCCATACCACCACGCCCATTCCAGCCGCTGAAACCGCCGGCACGAAAAACGTGCGCCGCACTTCCTGACGGTATCCGCTGTAACGGCGGATCGAGCGCGCATTTAGAATACACATGATCAGTCCGAAGCATGCATTTGCGATGATCACCGCAAAAATGTTCAGATCCAGCCCAAGCATCAGCGCCACCAGAATGATCATGTGAAGCGCCAGTGCAATCACTGCATTCTTGATCGGCTCCTTCATCCGGTTCATCCCCTGCAGCAGACCGTTGGAAAGGGTCGACAGGGAGAAGAAAATGATGGCCACGGAACCGGTCTGCAGCATTCTTGCCGCAAGCTCGGAGGAATCACCAAACAGCATCTGAAGAATCGGGGAGGCAAGCACGCCCATTCCGACTGCACACGGGAATGCCACGACCATGATAAAGCGTGTGGCAAGCCCGATCTGCCGTTTCGCCTCGCCTCGTTTTCCGCTCGCATAAGCAGCAGAGAGCGCCGGCACACTCGATGCCGCAAGGGAGGATGCAATGGCCAGCGGCACATTGATTAACACCTGGTATTTTCCGGTATAGATACCGTTCCAGGTACCGTAGTCCGTCTTGGAATATCCCTGCCATGCCGCGATATTCTTGTAGACCGCCTGGTCAATGGTGGCGTTGCAGTTGTAGATCGTGCTGCTCACCAGCACCGGAATAATGGTGATGATCAGCAGTTTAAAAATCTCTCCGTACGAATCTGCGCTTGTCTTTCGCTCCTTGCGAAGCGTCTTTTTAAACACCCGCAGATAGACAACAAGGACAAAACCCGCAAACAGCAGCGCACTCAGCGCTCCGGCAGCGGTTCCGATCGTTCCGCCCGCCGCACCGTAGGCTGCGCCGTAATCCTCGGCATTGCCTAAAAGCGCTCCGGCTTTGGAACCGTAGGAAAAAAGGACATACGCCGCCCACACGCTGACAATCGCATTTACAATCTGCTCTAAGATCTGGGATACGGCACTCGGCATCATCGTGCCAAGTCCCTGGAAAAAGCCTCGCATCACACCTAAGACCGCAACAATTACAAGAACCGGCACTAAAACCTTTAACGCAAAGATACAAAGTGGGGTTCTAAGCAGCGTACCCGTAATAAAATCCGCTCCGAAATAGAGAATTGCCGCGGCAGCGGTTCCGGACACCAGCGCAAAAATCAGCGCGCACTTTAAGATGCGGTAGACATTGCGCCTTCTGCCCTGTGAGATATTTGCCGAGACAAGTTTGGATACCGCGAGCGGCAGGCTGTAGGACGAAATAATTAACAAAATATTATAGATGGTATAGGCACTGCCATAATAGTCGTTGCCGGTATCCCCAATAATCGCCGTCAGCGGCATGCGGTAAATCAGTCCGATCACACGGCTGATCAGCGAAGCCGCCGCGAGGATTGTGCCCTGCGCCAGAAAACTTGTCGTATTTTTCCTTTTTTTATTGCCCATAAAAGTACCTCAAATCCTTTCGGAAGCGCCACGGCGCCGCCGTTCGTTAATCACGCGAGATGTTCATCTCCTCCAGAATCTGTCTCTGCTTCGGCTCCATGACTGCCGCGTCCTCCGGCGTCATGTGGTCATACCCGAACAGATGAAGCATGCTGTGCACGATCAGAAACGCAAATTCCCTGCGCTCGCTGTGTCCGTAGGCGGCAGCCTGCTCTCTCACCCGGTCCACCGAGATGACAATGTCTCCCAGCATGATCTCCCCGGTATCCGGATTAAAATTATCCTCATAATCCTCTTCCAACGCCGAGAAATTGCCCGCCTGCTCATAGGAGAGCATCGGGAAAGACAAAACGTCCGTCGGCGCATCAATCTGCCGGTACATCCGGTTGATCTCATGAATTCCTTCATTGTCTGTCAGCGTCAGATTCACTTCCGCCTCATAAGGAAAACCTTCATGGTCGATGGTAAAAGCGACAACCTCGCCCGCCAGCGCTTCATAATCAAATGTAAATGGCACGTCCACTTCGACTTCTAAATTCAGGCTCATACCAGTAATGCCTCCTCGTTCACAAGATATTCCCGTATTTTCAAAAACATATTCATGCTAAGCCCGGAACGGTCATACAGCCCCGCGGCAGAATATTCATTCAAGGTCTGATAGATCACCATATCCTGGTTCCAGTTGCTGCCAACGGTATCCTCATCCAGAACCTCCAGTTTTTTCAACAGCCCGTCCACCATATGTACAATCGCCGACTCGATGGTGGATGGCAGAGCCTCTTCCCCGTTGTATTCCCCGATAATGCGGATTACCTTCTCCGGGAAGCAGGCTCTCTGTGCCATTTTCACACCGTTTTTTGCAAGCGGTGCGCCCTCCAGTACGCCGATACGGTAATACATCCCCGCGGCGCTGCACACACGTTCGTCTGCCCCGACCACAGCAGCACATCGCGCCGCCACAAGCATCACCCGCCTTGCATGGCTGTAGTCTGCCCTGGAAAAACTCGCCAGCTCCCGCGCCAGCGGATAGGATTCATCGGTGATGTCGACCATGACCTCATCGACTTCCGCATTTCTTGCATCCACCAGCTTCCGGTAGCACAGATGCAAAAACAAAAAGACGACCACACCGTCCGCCACGGCAGATACCATGATCCGGATGCTGATCTCCCGGTAGGTCAGATAGTAGAACAGAACCGGAAGAAGCATGCCGGCCATGCCGGCAAACCATTCATACCAGAACTGCTTTTTGCTGTTTTCCACTGCGTCCACTGCCACCGCTCCGATCAGAACCAGCAGGATATACATGGAGAATTCCTGGATGGTTCCACCGCACAAAAGACCGAGCAGGCTGCAGAAAAAGAGTCCGCTGCACAGGGAAAGCTCGATATTCCCCACACCGAGCATCAAAATGGCAGATAGCATCACAGGTCATGAAAATTCCGGAAGTACAAGACAGACCGCCGTCACGCCAAGCGACGCCAGATACCCTGCAAAAATACGCCGGTAGCTTGTCTCACGGTTTCCCGCAATGCTCCGCTTCATCCGGCAGTGCTCCAATAAAAAGAACCACAACGCCAGAAATACCAGATTGATGATAACAAGGACGATCCACTCGTCGAGATACTGTCCCCTGATAAATGCCGCCGCTGTCGTAAACAGGATCGTTGCGGCAGACATGCCAAGCAGATATATTACTCTCTTTGCCACATAGCGATCATCCATTCGTGTTCTCTCTCCTGCTTCTCGCACCGGTTCTGCCCGCACCGGTTCTGCTCGTGTTCTTTCTCGTGCCGGACGTCTTACCGGCGCGCTTCTCATAATCCTCGTATGCCTTGACAATCTTCTGCACCACCGGATGCCGCACGACATCCTGGCTTGTCAGTTCGCAGATACCGATCTCCTCCACATTGCGCAGCACTTTCAGCGCAATGTCCAAGCCCGATGCGGCATCCGGCGCCAGATCCTTCTGGGTGGCGTCACCGGTGATGACCGCCTTTGAACCGAAACCGATTCTGGTCAGAAACATCTTCATCTGCGCCGGCGTCGTGTTCTGCGCCTCGTCCAGAATGATAAACGCGTTATCTAACGTACGTCCGCGCATGTAGGCAAGCGGAGCCACCTCAATCAGTCCCTTTTCCATATTCTTCTGGAAGCTTTCCGCCCCCATAATCTGATACAGCGCGTCGTAAAGCGGTCTTAAGTAAGGATCAACCTTGCTCTGCAGATCGCCCGGAAGGAAGCCAAGCTTCTCCCCCGCCTCAATCGCAGGCCTGGTGAGGATAATCCGCCCGACCTCCTCGTTTTTAAACGCGGTGATTGCCATCGCCATCGCCAGATAAGTCTTACCGGTACCCGCCGGTCCCATGCCAAACACGATCATTTTCTGGCGTATCGCATCCACATATGCTTTCTGTCCAAGTGTCTTTGGTTTGACCGGCTTGCCGTTGATCGTGTGGCAGATGCAGTCGCGGTCGATCTCCACGATCGCCGACTCTTTTTCCTCCGCCATCAATGCCAGTGCATAGTTGACATTCTGTTCCGTGATGACATTTCCGCGTTTGGACAATTCCAGAAGCTGCATGAAAACATCCTGCGCGCGCCTGCAGCGTCTTTCGTCTCCGAGGATTTTCATATCTTCTCCCCGGACAACCACCGTCACATTTAAGGTACGCTCGATTTTTTTGATATAGACATCAAACTGACCGAACACATTCGCCATGTGGTCTGTCGGTATATTTAACGAAACTTCAGTCAGACTCATTTTCATTCTGCCTTTCTTGCATTGTGGTATCGTAAACCTCTGTCGGCTGATAGGAAACAATGGATTCGTGCGCCCACAGATCGCCGCTTACCACATATTTTTCACCCGTACTTTTTATAATAACATTTTTTGATATAATTTGAATACCTTTTTCTTCCAAATCTTTGATGTAATCCGAAAGATTCTTTGTGGCAATCTGACGGATCTCCTCTTCGGTGCGCTCGTGCCGCACCTGCTCGACCTCTGTGAACTCACTTTTATTCAGCCACACGGGCAGATAAAAATTGTCCGCCACATGGAGCTGCCTGCTCTCCGTCTGCACCTGGTATTCTGCAAACGGATTCCGGAAAAACGGCCAGTCGAACACGTTATCAAGCAGCGTGATGCTGTAGCACTCCTTCGTGTTCCCGGTCGGCGCCATCTCCACCCAGGTGCCATCAATCACATCCCGGTAGGAATAGAGTACCTTCGCCTTGATGTCCGCATCGGATGGACGGTAGAGGTACTGCATGATCTCGCCGTCGTCGTTTAACACTTCAATGCGCCCCGAGACTAAGATGTCGCCTTTCTTTACCTCCGCTCCCACCGCGGCAAGCGGCGTGCCCGTGCGTGTCACCATCTCGGTAATCACGCCGTCTTTGGCGGCGACAATGTCCTGCGGCTTGTCGCTCTTCGCCTCATATTCTTCCTGCGGCAGGAGGTTTTCCTGAATATCGACCGTCATCTTTGTACCATAAATCTTGATGGAAGTCCAGATGACATCCCGGTAGCGGCTCCGCATGGCTTCTTCCAGATCCTCGCACGAAATCCGGGATTTTTTCGTTCCAAACGATGCGTGTTCCTCCTCCAGGAAATCCAGAATCGTCTCCGTGGTCAGATAGGAATTCCCGTTGATTTCGATATTCCAGATGAATCCGGACAGATCATACAGCAAAAAGCAGAAAAAAAGCAGGCCTGCCGGGAAAAGATACCGTCTGCGGTAGCGAAACGCGCAAAACGGCATCCCCACACGCTTCTGAATCCGGATCTGCGTTTTGGTTTTTTCAGAATGGGCTTCAGCTGTCGGAATGCATCGACACTGATACAAAAAGTAAATCCATTTTCACACGGTTTTAAATTCCAGCTCAGGATATTCCGGTTCCCGCACAGATTTAAGAACCGTTCCGGTGCATATCCCGTCAGCTTCACATGAACATAACCGCGAAAATATTTGATCACAGAGAGCAACATCGTCTCAGTTCTCGTACTCTATCGTATCAATGCTGCCCGTTATTTTCATTTCTTCATTCGTGTAATAATCTATGGCAAGACGGACACCGGTAATCCGTATCCTGCAGGTTTTTGTCTGCACCCGGATAAAGGAATCCTCGTATTCCAGGATTCCTTTATAATTTGAAATCACAGCTTCCCCTCTGCCGGTGACGGTCACGATCGCCGCCCCGAGCATGAGGTCTTTGGGAAGCTCCAGGTTATCTACAATTCTTTCGCGCAGCGAAATCTGTGACCCCGCTGAAGTTCTGCTATTTTTTCTCATATAGCACTATATGAGGAAAAATACCGTCTTATTCTGGAAAGATATATTCTCTGACCACCGGCACGAAAGCCGCCGGCTCTTTGGCGATCTCGTAGGCATGGGCAATTTTTTCATACGCCGCCTGCATTTTGGCATCATCATTGCCATAAATCGTCGCAAGCACTTCACCGTCACTTACCGCATCCCCGTTCTTTTCTCCAGAATAATACCAACGGATAGATCAATCGCACTCTCCTTGGTCTCTCTTCCGCCTCCCAGGGTCATGCAGGCAATTCCGATGTCTTCCGCCAGAATCCGGTGCACATATCCGCTCTCTTTTGCCGTGACCTCCAGTGTCTTCCCCGCAACCGGCAGAAGGGATGTGTCATAGACCGGTGCAGCATCTCCGCCCTGTGCGCGCACGAACTGGGCAAATTTATCGAGTGCCGATCCGTCTTCTATCACGCCCTCCATCAGTGCGCGGGCTTCCTTTTCGTCCGCCGCCCGCCCTGCGAGCATAAGCATCTGGCTGCCCAGTGCAAACACCACTTCTTTGAAATCAGCCGGTCCCTCTCCGCGCAGGGTATCAATCGCTTCCCGGACCTCAAGTGAATTGCCGACCGCGCGTCCCAACGGCTGATCCATATCCGTGATGACAGCCACCGTCTTCTTGCCCGCCATCGTACCGATGGAGACCATCTCTTTTGCGAGCGCTCTGGAATCCTCAAGCTTTTTCATAAAAGCGCCGTTGCCCGTCTTGACATCCAGAACGATGGCATCGCTTCCGGACGCCAGCTTTTTGCTCATGATGGAGCTGGCAATGAGCGACATCTGATCCACCGTTGCCGTCACATCACGCAGCGCGTATAATTTCTTGTCCGCCGGCGCCAGATTGGCAGTCTGTCCCGCAATGGCAATCCCGATGGTATTGACATTCCCGGCAAACTGCTCCTCGGAGAGCGCGGTCGTAAACCCGTCAAAACATTCTAACTTGTCGATTGTTCCGCCGGTATGCCCCAGTCCCCTGCCGGACATTTTTGCAACCGGAACTCCGAGCGCCGCAATGATCGGCGTCAGCGCCAGCGAGGTCTTGTCTCCCACGCCGCCGGTGCTGTGCTTATCGACCTTTACCCCCTTGATCCCCGAGAGATCCAGCACATCACCGCTGTCCCTCATGGCAAGCGTCAAATCCACCGTCTCGCGCGGCGTCATTCCGCGAAAACAGATCGCCATTGTCATGGCGGACATCTGATAATCCGGAATGCTTCCCTCCGTAAAACCTTCTATCATATAGCGGATCTCATCCGTGGAAAGTTCCCCGCCCTGCTTCTTTTTTAAGATCAAATCATACATTCTCATACTGCAATCCCCCTTATTTCTAAAGTATACTTTATTGTAACACCGTTTAACCGCCGATTCAACATTTGCCGCGCGGACGCTTGACAAGTCGTGCGGCGGACTTCTATACTGATGATAGATTTTTAAGCTTCTACAGTGAAAAGGAGACCGTTATGACCGGATATCAAATTCAAAGACACAGAATATTACTGTGCGTGCTCGCACTTTTTTGCTTGGGAATGGCTCTGATGGGATGTAAAAAAGCATCGCTGGATGACTGGTATGCCACACAGGCGGATCAGTTTCAGGAGATGACAGACGCCGTCAATTCCCAGGATCTGGGATACACCCTGGACATTGTCACCGCAGATTCCGATGCGTTAGTGTTCCAGTACACGCTTTCTAAGGCGTATGATATGTCGGATGACGCCGACGCCGACGCACTGACGCAGCTGTATGACGCCATTTTTGACAGCTATGCCTCCACTTTTTCCTCGCTGCGCGCGCAGATTGCAGATGAGACCGGCATAAACGGCATCGCCATCCGGCTGACCGCCTTAAATCCGGACGGAACCGTTCTGTATTCCAGGGACTTTACCGAATAGCCTGCCGCTATTTGTGGTAGGGTTCCCGGTTCATGATGCGGTAGCCGCGGTAGATCTGCTCCAGCAGAATCACGCGCATCAGCTGGTGTGGAAACGTCATTCTGGAAAAAGAGAGCTTAAAATCCGCCGCCGCAAGCAGCTCTTTTGACATGCCGAGTGACCCACCGATCAAAAAGATCACATGGCTGATCCCGTCAGTTCCCAGTTTTTCCAGTTTCTGTGAGAGTTCGACCGAATCGAGTTCCCTGCCGTCTATGGCGAGTGCCATGACATAGGAGCTGCTCTGCCTGCATTTCTCGAGGCGGGCAAGCACACGCTCCCCCTCCTTTTGCCGGATCTGCATTTCTTCCGTGGCACTTGCGCCGTCTGGCGTCTTTTCATCTGCGACCTCGATGATTTCCAGCTTGCAATAGCGCGTCAGGCGCTTAGCGTATTCCTCGATGGCATCTCTGTAAAATTTTTCTTTGATTTTTCCAACGCATAAAATTGTAATCTTCATAGCAGGTTCATTATAACATTCTTTGGTTGCGGCAGTCTATAAAATCTCCTATAATATAGGAAAAGAAAACTAAGAAAGTGAGAATTTATTATGTGGTGTCCAGAATGTAAAAACGAATATGTAGCGGGAATCGTCCGCTGTCCGGACTGCGGCGTGGATCTGGTGGAGTCGCTCTCCATATCAGAGGACAGCTCAAAAGACAGCCCGGATGCCTTCTCCCCTGATGACATGGAAGAACTTTCGGCAGCTTCCACCGTCAGGGCAGCGGAAGGCGGCAGAGGAGATACTCCGCCGCTTACTGCACATTCACACGCCTACCGGTCCAAGGCTTCCCAGACCGAAGATATGAAGTCTACCGCCTACACCTTTACCGGGGTCGGCATGATCGGACTGGTTCTTTTGGTGCTGTTTTTCTGCGGTGTTCTTCCGATCCATATTACCGGTGCCGCCAGAATTCTGACGGGTCTTGTCATGGGAATCATGTTCGTTATCTTTTTGTGGATCGGCATCCGTTCCTTCGGACAGATCAAACAGCTCAAAGATGCGACTGCAACAGAAGATGCACTGCAGGATGAGATCCTCAAATGGTTTCTGGATACCTACCGTGCCGATGTCATTGATCAGTCCGTCGACAACGATCAGCCGGAGGAGGCGCTGTATTTTTCCCGCTACGAAGTGATGGAAAAGCTGCTGCTTCATCAGTATCCCTCCCTTTCGGAATCCTTTACCGATCATATGATTGAACTGCTCTACGCCGAGCTTTTCTAAAATCGGGACATTTCTCCAAAACAGCACTTCTTTCATGCAGCGACTTATGGTACAATAGAACCATCAAATATACTATTGAGAGGTGACGATTTTGAAATTACTGGAAGAAAAGATTCTTTCCGAGGGAAAGGCATTAAACAAAGACATTCTTAAGGTAGACAGTTTTATCAATCATCAGGTGGATCCGGTGCTCATGGCACAGATCGGGGAGGCATTTGCCGCACATTTTAAAGGCAGAGGCATCACGAAAGTGGTTACCATCGAAAGTTCTGGAATTGCTCCTGCACTCATGACCGCATCTGCACTGGGCGTTCCTATGGTAATTTTGAAGAAGCAGCCTTCTCAGATTTTAAATGATAATCTCTACCAGACTGTGATCACATCCTTTACCAAAGAGACGAACTACGAGCTGACGCTCTCCAAGAAGTACATCTCCGAGGAGGATCACGTCTTAATCATCGATGATTTCCTTGCAAACGGTGAGGCTGCGACCGGAGCGATCCGTCTTCTGCGTCTGGCACATGCGACCATCGCCGGTCTCGGCGTTCTGGTGGAAAAGTCTTTCCAGCCAGGACGCAAAAAGCTGGTTGATCAGGGAACCGAAGTGTATGCACTTGCCAGAGTCGGTGCAATGGATACGGACCACGTTGAATTTTTACCGGCGGACGACGAGTGATCTTCTTCCCCAAAGAAAAGGGTCTGGTGCAATAAGCATATCATGCTTTGCGTTGATAAGTAATACTATTATAAGAAACACACTTGGGGATTTCATGTGGAAATGCGGATGGACATTCGGTTCAAAAATGTGGCATTTCTAACCGGCCAAATGTTTGCATCTTCGATGATCCGTGTCTTTCCAAGTTTGGAGCACTCCGAGGGTCATGTCCGCATCCCGGAAGACAATTTGTAGGACTTTTTTGTGTGTCCCTTATGGCACCTCTGAACAAAAACATAACCGCGCGAAGCCGATGTCTGAATTGCCATCTGCCCTGTTTTTAATAGCAGATGGCAACGAGTTTCGGTTCGCGCGGTTTTATAATGTCTGTGAAGAGGTGCCATTAGGGACACCAGAAAGTCCGCCCATTGTCTCCGGTGTGCCGGACATGCACCCGTCGGATTGTTCAAACGTGGAAGAGACACGGAATCCGATGTAAACATTCAGCCGGAAGAAATGCTCACATTTTTCTCAAACGAATATTCCATCCGCATTTTCATCTGAAATCCCACGGTGTGTGGTCTTCCCGTAATATTACTTAGCACCCAAAGGAAGTTCTATGCTTATTGCGGCAATTCCTTTTTACGGGTAATAGATAAAATTGGCACGGTAAACACCGCTGTCCAATCCCGTCTTTTTGTCCACCACAAGTACGGACAGGACATTGTTGCCCTCCGGCACCTCAAACGGCTCCGTGTAGCGCGCAGACGCCGTGGTAGGATCGGTTCCGTCCCAGGTATAGTAAATGCTGCATCCATCCTCTGCGGTCAGCGTCACGAGTGTCGGCTCATAAAAACGGCCTCCGTCCGGCGACACCTCTGCAAAATCCGGTGGTGCAAGTTCGATCTCAAAATCGGCATACGTCACGGAACTGTAGATTCCCTTATCGTTCCGGCAGACCGCCGCGATGGTATATTTGCCACTCTCATCAAAGACGAGCGGGTTTCCGACAAAATACCTCGTTCCGGTCTTGGCATCCAGTTCGTTCTCATCTCCATTGATCGTATAGTAGATGGCATCCCCGTCTGTCGACGCAATCTCTACCTCGAGCGCCTCATCATACTTTCCGGACGGCACATCTCCCTCAGGATCCGTAATCAGCGGTGCAGATGTCATGTAATCCGCAAACAAATCCAGAATCTTATCCTTATTCTTAAGATCCTCGGCATCGACCTCCGCTTCCAGATCCAGAATGCTGTCGTAATCTTCCCTCGCATCATAGATAGCGATCAGATCTCTGTATGCGTCCTCATTGGCAGGATCAAGCTTTATGATCTCAATCAGGAGCACCATTGCCGCATCGGTATTTTTCTGTTTTTCATAGATTTCAATCATCTTCTCACGCGCGATAATATCGTTTGGATACAGATACAGCGCACGCTCGTAATAGTCAAGTGCCTCCCCGTCATTCTGCGCATCAGCCGCCATGGCCGCCTGTTCCATCTGATAGTCGTAAGAATTGGCATTCCGGTGATCAATTGCAGCCTTAATCAGAATTCCCGCCAGAACGAGAAGCACCAGCAGAATTCCCCCGATGAGAAATGGCAGCCGGCGATTTTTCTTCCTCTGCGGCTGTTTGGGCTTTTGCTGCTTTGCCTGTGCCGGCGCCGGTTCCTTCCCGGCAGATTCCTCCTCTTTTAGAAGAGAACGCAGATAGTCATCCTCCAACACACTGTAATCCGGCACAATCTGTACCGCATTTCCACACACGGAGCAGTAGATACATCCCTCTTTGATCTCTGCCCCACACTTTGCACATTTCATATGAAACGATTCCTCTCACTCTTTCATCCATATGGATTCTACATCTGTTACTGCAACATGGACTCCACACAATTATGCATCAGCATTGCAATGGTCATAGGCCCTACTCCGCCCGGAACCGGTGTGATCGCCGACGTATGCGGCGCAACCTCATCATATCTGACATCCCCGCACAGCTTGTTGTTCTCATCGCGGTGAATTCCCACATCGATGACAACCGCCCCTTCTTTGATGTAATCTGCCGTGATAAACTGCGGCTTTCCGATTGCAACGATCAGGATATCCGCCGTTTTGCAAAGTTCCGGCAGATTCTGTGTCTTGGAATGTGCAATGGTGACCGTGGCATTCTCGCGCAGCATTAAAAGTGCCATCGGCTTCCCCACGATATTGCTTCTGCCGATTATCACACAATGTTTTCCTTCCATCTTAATTCCGGAGCGCTTTAAGAGCTGGATGATTCCCGCCGGTGTGCAGGAGACAAATCCCGGCTCCCCGATCACAAGCTTTCCAACGTTTTCCGGGTGGAATCCGTCCACATCCTTTTCGGGTGCGATCGCACGAATCACTTTGTCTGCGTCAATCTGTGCCGGAAGCGGAAGCTGCACCAGAATTCCGTTTACCGAAGCATCACCATTCAGCTTCTCCACAAGCGCAAGAAGTTCTTCCTCCGTCGTCTCCTCCGGCAGTTCATAGGACAGGGAACCGATGCCGATATAGGCGCAGGCTTTCTTTTTGTTATTGACATACACACTGGAAGCCGGATCGGTTCCTACCTGGATCACTGCAAGCGCTGCTTCTTTTCCAAGCTTTTTCTGTTCCGCAACCTGCTCGCGCAGTTCGTCCTTGATCTCCTGTGAAATCTTTTTTCCGTCAATGATCTGTGTCATACGTATCCTCCATTCTGTCTCTTAGAATAATCCGGTAATGACTCCGTCATCATTGACATCAATACCGTACGCCGCCGGGTTCTTGGAAAGTCCCGGCATCGTCATGATCGAACCGGTAACTGCAACGACAAAGCCGGCTCCTGCCGATACGTAAACCTCGCGCACATTGATGGTAAAACCGTTCGGTCTTCCAAGCTTCGTCTGGTCATCCGAAAGAGAATACTGTGTCTTTGCCATGCAGACCGGGAAGGATGACATTCCCATATCGGTAATTCTCTTCAGTTCCTTTTTGGCAGCTGCGGAATAGGTCACTCCGTCGGCTCCGTAAATCTCTCTCGCAACAGTTGCGATCTTATCCTCAAGGCTCATATCATCCGGATATAATGGCTTGAAATGGCTTTCCTTCTGCTCCAGTGTAAGCAGCACCTTGTTGGCAAGCTCAATGCCGCCTTCACCGCCCTTTTCCCAGACCTCGGAAAGTGCAAACTCACATCCGCGTTCTCTGCAGAACTGCTCCACGTAATCCGTCTCCGCTTTTGTGTCTGTGACAAAGGAGTTCAAGGTAACCACAACCGGCACACCGAACTTCTGCAGGTTCTCAATATGCTTCTCCAGGTTGACAATTCCCTTTCTTCAACGCGTCCAGATTCTCTGTGCCAAGATCCGCTTTCGCCACGCCGCCGTTGTATTTGAGTGCACGCACGGTTGCAACCAGCACAACGGCATCCGGTGCCAGTCCTGCTTTCCGGCACTTGATATCGAAGAATTTTTCAGCGCCGAGATCTGCGCCAAAGCCGGCCTCCGTAATCACATAATCCGCGAGCTTTAAGGCTGTCTTTGTAGCACGGACACTGTTGCATCCGTGCGCAATATTGGCGAACGGACCTCCGTGAACAATGGCAGGCGTGTGCTCTAACGTCTGGATCAGGTTCGGCTTTAGCGCGTCCTTTAACAGTGCCGCCATCGCGCCGGTCGCTTTCAGATCGTCCGCGGTCACCGGCTTTCCGTCAAACGTATATGCGACGATAATCCGTCCGAGCCGGCGCTTTAAGTCATGCATATCGTCAGCCAGACAAAGAATAGCCATAATCTCCGACGCAACCGTGATGACAAAGTGATCTTCTCTTACCATTCCGTCCATCTTGCTTCCCAGACCGACGACAATGTTACGGAGGACACGGTCGTTCATATCCATGCAGCGTTTCCAGACGATCTGCCGCGGATCAATTCTAAGCTCATTGCCCTGCTGGATATGGTTGTCCAGAAGAGCTGCCAGGAGATTGTTGGCGGAGGTAATTGCATGGAAATCACCGGTAAAGTGCAGATTCAGATCCTCCATCGGCACAACCTGCGCGTATCCGCCGCCGGCTGCACCTCCCTTGATTCCAAAACACGGTCCAAGGGACGGCTCTCTTAACGCGATGACCGCCCTTTTCCCAAGTCTGCCGAATGCCTCGCCGAGGCCGACGCTCGTGGTGGTCTTTCCCTCTCCCGCCGGCGTTGGATTGATTGCGGTCACAAGAATCAGTTTCCCGTCTTTTCTGTCGGAAACCCGACGGATCAGCTCGTCCGAAAGCTTTGCCTTGTACTTTCCGTACAATTCCAGATCATCCTCCGGGATGTCAAGCTTTGCAGCCACCTCGCGAATATGTACCATCTGGGCTTCCTGTGCAATTTCAATATCACTTTTCATAATGTCTCCTCCATTCCGCCGCCAGAGCGGCTTTGTATGTTTTATATGAATCCTGTTACAGATATTCCTCTTCGTACTGCTCAAACTGCTCGGGCGACATTAAAACCCGCCGCGGCTTTGTGCCTTCCTCAGGACCTACGATACCCGCTTCCTCCAGTTGATCCATAATGCGGGCTGCACGGTTAAAACCGATTTTAAAATACCGCTGAAGCATGCCGATGGAACCTTTTTCCTTCTCCATGAGAAGGCGCGCCGCATCTGCAAAATAAACGTCCCTGCCGTCCCCTGCATCCGCGCCGGAATCGATCGCTACGGTGGTGTTGGCGGATTCCATGTTGCTCAGCTTCTCCTCCATCTCCGCACTGTAGGTCACCTGACCATTCTGTTCCTTGATAAACCCTACAACGGCAGATACTTCCTCATCCGATACAAATGCGCCCTGCACACGCACCGGCTTTGGAATTCCCTGCGGGCTGAACAGCATGTCTCCCTTGCCGAGGAGCTTCTCGGCGCCGTTCATATCCAGAATGGTTCTCGAATCCACGCCCGAAGTCACGGCAAAGGCGATACGGCTCGGCATATTCGCCTTGATCAGACCGGTAATGACATTGACCGACGGACGCTGTGTCGCAATGATCAAATGAATGCCGCACGCTCTTGCGAGCTGTGCCAGACGGCAGATGGATTCCTCGACTTCGCCCGGCGATACCATCATAAGGTCCGCCAGCTCGTCCACGATAATCACAATCTGCGGCAGCTTTTCCGGCTTCGGATCGCCCTCGATCGTCGGCAGGGATTCGATCTTCGCATTGTAGCCCTTTAAGTCTCTCACCGAGGCATTGGCGAACTTCTGATAACGGTCTGTCATCTCATCCACCGCCCAGTGCAGTGCACCCGCCGCTTTTTTCGGATCGGTGACCACCGGTATCATCAGGTGCGGGATGCCGTTATAGACACTCAGTTCCACAACCTTCGGATCAATCATAATCAGCTTGACCTCTTTGGGGTTCGCCTTGTAGAGGATGCTCATGATAATCGTGTTGATACATACGGACTTACCGGAACCCGTCGCACCGGCAATCAGAAGATGCGGCATCTTGGCAATGTCCGCCACCGTCACCTTTCCGCCGATGTCCTTTCCGACGCCGAAAGAAATCTTTGACGGATGCTTTTTAAATTCTTCCGACTCTACCAGTTCTCTAAAAGAAACCATGACGTTTTCTTTGTTCGGAACCTCAATACCGATCGCCGCCTTTCCGGGGATCGGTGCCTCGATACGAATATCCGCCGCTGCCAGATTCAGCTTGATGTCGTCGGCCAGATTGACAATCTTGCTGACCTTTACTCCCATCTCCGGCTGCAGTTCATAGCGCGTCACGGCAGGACCGCAGCTGATGTTGGTAATCGTGACATTCACGCCGAAATTCTTTAAGGTCTGCTGCAGCTTCATCGCGGTCTCCTGCAGATGCTGTCTGGAATCCCCGGCTTTGTTTGCCGCCTTTGTCAGAAGATCTGCCGGAGGGAACACATACGGACGCTCCGGAGGCATCTGCTCCGCCGACACACTTTCACCGGATGCCGCAGGTGCAGATGTGGTATGTCCGGCATTTTCCCCGATGCCGGACACAGCCTTTGTCTCTGCGGGCGATACGGCTGTCGATGCTTCCTGCGGCTCTTTCAGCTGTGCTTTCGGCGCAGCCGCCTCCCATGCGTTTTCTGGTCCGGCCGCACTGCCCCATGATTCTTTCTGTTCCTGCGCAGATGCAGTGCTCCACGGATCTTCCGTTTCGGCTGCGCTGCTCCACGGATCTTTCTGTTCCTGCGAGGCTGTAGTGCTCCATGGATCTTCCGGCTCTGTTGCCACATCCCACGATGCTTCCGCCGGCGCAGTATTCCAGGATGCTCCCCGTGCAGTCTCCGTTTCCGGAGTCCATGCAGATATGTTCTGTGAAGCCTCCGGTGTCACAGCCGCAAGCGCTTCGTCTGAGAACGCCGACGGCGTCAGATTCTCTGCAGGCGGATATCCGCCGTCCGACGTGAGAGGCACAATCTTTTCTTCCCGTACCTCCGGCATCTCCAGATAATCCTCCGCATTCAGTTCACTGATCTCATCGGAATGTTCAATGACATTCTGCCGCGGCAGCACCCGGGTGTCAATGGCAACCCCTTCCACCTTGCGATCCATCCGCCTTAATGCCTGTTCCTCTCTGCGCTGCTCCCGCTCTTCCCGCTGGATTCTCACGCGTTCCTTATGGCGTTCATTTCCGCTGCGCGCGGATTCGTAGACCTTTTTCCCGCCTTTTTGCATTCCGCGGAGCGCAGAGCGCTCTGTAATTAACACCAGCGATATGATTAACATGATCGCATCGATCACATAAGAACCAGCCAGACCGAAATTCGGGCAGAAAATCCATGCCAGAAGTCCGCCGATGAAGCCGCCTCCCGTCCGGTGCTCAAAACTGTAGCTGTATGCCGCAGCGGCACCGTCAACCGCAGACCCTTTGGTCAGCAGTTCGATCAGCATACATAAGAACAGATCAAACAGAATCATCGCCACAAGCTTTACGGTTGCCACCCGGTTGCCCCTGTTCGACACGGCAAAAAAAGTACCGACAAGAAGAAGCACCGGGAACACATACGCGATCAGTCCCATGACGCCAAAAAAGAACCTGCTCACTGCATTGCCGATGGTTCCCCCGATTCCGAAATTACTGATAAATAATAAAATAGATACCGCTACAATGATCCAGAGAATGACCTCCCTGGTAAAATCCTCCTGCTGCTGTGCAGCCGTCTTTTTCTTCCGTCCTGTACTTCCCTTCCGGCTTGTCTGTGCCTTTCGTTTCCCAGATGTACTCTTTTTATTCCCTGTTGCCAAAACTTACTAACCTCCAAAACCGTTATGCCAGATAAAAATACCCGCCGATGGACAATGCGCCAACGAGCAGACAGTAGATGGCAAAAACGGTGAACTTCTTTTTGCGGACGATGACAAGCATCGTCTTAATGCAGACATATCCCACAACCGCCGCGACCGCCATACCGATCACATAGTAGACAACCTCCGTTCCCGACACCGCCAGGTCTGTGGCATCCTTTAATTCGAGAACAAGCGCGCCAAGAATCGCCGGTATCGACATCAAAAACGAGTATTTCACGGCAAAATTGCGCTGATAACCCGCAAGCAGGCAGGCGGTAATCGTCGTACCGGAGCGTGAAAGTCCCGGAAGCGTTGCAATTCCCTGTGCGATTCCGACAGAAAACGCATCCGTGTAGGTGACGTTCTTCGGAAGTTTGTCGCCGTCCTTGCAGTGATCCGCGATCAAAAGCAGCACTGCCGTTGCGATAAGGCAGATGCCTGGAACAATCAGAATCTCGGAAGCCATCTCCACGACATCCTTGCAGAAATAGCCGATAATTCCAGTCGGTATTGTCGATACGATAATCAGCATGGCAAATTTGCGGTAGCTGCTGTTGATCACGCGCCGATACGCCATCTGCTCTTTGCCGGTCTTATTCCGGAAGAAGACAATCACATTGTATCCGGCGTCGCGGATGATGCAGCATCCATCTACCACCAGTTTTAAGATGTCCCGGTAGTATACCAGGGAGATTGCAATCAATGTACCGACGTGAAGCAGTACATCATATAAAATTCCCGTGTCGGTATTGACATCAAACAGTATTTTAAAAAGTGCCAGATGCCCGGAACTGCTCACCGGCAAAAACTCGGTCAGTCCCTGTATAATGCCCATCAAGATCGCCTGTAATAATGACATGGCAGCCTCCTTATCCGATTCGTAAAAAATCTGTCAAACTTATACATACATGACCAATTTTAACATATTTGAGGGCGGTTGTCATTAAAAGGTTTCTTAATAATTTTTTCCCTTTGCGGCATCAATCATCGCATGCAGTTTTAAAAACGCGGCATCGATTCCGCCCACGGCATCGATCAGCCCTTCCCGGACCGCTTCCTCCCCGACTAAAATGGTTCCAAGGTCTTTTGTCAGCATTCCCGTGTTCATCATCAGTTCCTCCAGACGCTCTTCCCCCGCCTTTGAATGCGACGCGATAAAGGTTAAAATCCGGTTCTGCATCTGTTTAAAATAATCGTAGGTCGGCTTGGCTCCTATGACAGTTCCGCTCATGCGCACGGGATGAATCACCATGGTGCCCGACGGGACAATAAACGAGTAATCCGTGGAGACAGCGAGCGGCACGCCGATCGAATGGCTTCCTCCGAGCACGAGCGATACCGTCGGTTTGCTGATCGACGCAATCATCTCTGCAATGGCGAGTCCGCTCTCAACGTCGCCGCCGACTGTATTTAAGAGCAGCAGGATTCCTTCCGTATCCCGGTTGTCCTCCATCTCCGCCAGCTTCGGAAGCACGTGTTCGTACTTGGTTGTCTTAGTCGTCGCCGGCAGACAATCGTGTCCCTCAATCTCTCTATAATCGTTAAAAGTGAGATCCGGTTGTTCTCCCGGTTGTTATTTAACGCAACCTGTCCGAATTCCCGGATGTCCTCATTTTTCTGTTCCTGTTTTTCTGACATAGTTTCTCCTTCTCCTTCGGTCTTCTCTTTTTACTAATTGCATAAAAATGCAGGGTGCAAAATTGCACCCTGCTTAGTATGTATCATCCAGCGTCATATTATGTCAGCCCACGCTACACTTCTCCCAGAAGATAGCGGTACAATCCCTCATAGCGTCCCTTGGAATTGTTCCAGGAATAGTCGTTTGCCATTCCGCGGTCAATCATCTGGTTCCACTGCTTCTTGCGGTCAAAATAGATATGTTTGGAGTAGTTGATCACGCCTAACATCTCGTCTCCGTTATAGTTTGCAAACGAGAATCCGTCTCCGGTGTTCTCGTACTCATTGTACGGCTTTACGGTATCCCGGAGTCCGCCCGTCTCCCGCACGATCGGCACCGTGCCGTAACGGAAAGAGATTAACTGCGTCAGTCCACACGGTTCAAACCGCGACGGCATTAAGAACGCGTCCGCAGCCGCGTACAGCTTGTGGGCAAGTTCGTCCGAGTAGCAGATATTCGCCGAGACACGGTCGCCGTACTTCCATGCATAGTGGCGGAACATATTCTCGTACTGCGGATCACCGGTTCCGATGACCACGAACTGCGTATAGTCGTCCACAATGCGGTCGATCGCGTAATTGATGAGATCGAGTCCCTTCTGGTCCGTCAGTCTTGAGATCAGGCCGATCATGTATTTTTTCTTGTCGACGGCAAGTCCCAGTTCCTCCTGCAGCTTCATCTTATTGGACGGCTTTTTCTTGCGGAAATCCGCGGCGTCGTAATTGACATAGATCTTTGGATCCGTCTTCGGATTGTAAACCGTATAGTCGATTCCGTTTACAATTCCCTGCATGTCGTAATGTCTTGCCGAGAGCAGACCGTTTAACCCTTCCCCGTAATACTCCGTCTGAATCTCATTCGCATAGGAATCGCTGACGGTCGTGATGTAATCCGCATACACCAGTCCACCCTTTAACATGTTGGCGTCCTTCTGGAACTCCAGCTTATCCGGCGTAAACAGATCCGCCGAGAAACCGGTCAGTCCCTGCATTGTCTTCATGTCCCAGATTCCCTGGAACTTTAAGTTGTGGATCGTGATGACCGACTTGATGCCCCAGTAAAAGGAGTCCGCCTGGAACTCATTTTTCAGATAAACCGGAATCAGTCCCGTCTCCCAGTCGTGACAGTGAATCAGATCCGGCCGGAAATTGATCTGTTTTAAAATGGAGAGTACCGCCTTGTCAAAAAAACAGAACTTCTCAATGTCAAACCGGATGTCCCCATAAGGCACGATGCAGTTAAAGTATTCCTGATTATCGATAAAATAGTAGGTGATGCCATCAAGCACATACTGAAGAACCCCGACGTACTTGTCCTGGATATAAGTCCCGGCGCTCATATAAAAATGCGTCACATACTCAAACTGGCTGCGGTATTTTTCCGGAATACAGCTATAATTCGGAATAACCACCCGCACATCCCACTCTTCCTTGTCAAATTCCTTGGGAAGCGCGCCGCAGACGTCCGCAAGTCCCCCGGTCTTGATAAACGGAACGCACTCAGAAGCTGCAAAAAGTATTTTTTTCATAAAAACCTCCTTGTATCGGAAACATCCTGTTTTTCGCAGAAAGCATATACAATATTATGATATACCATTTCACCCTACAATTCCAGCGTTTTAAAAAAAAGGACAAACCATCTGTTATGGTCTGCCCTCTTTTTGTAAATTTATTATTCATCCCAGTTGTGAAATACTTCCTGCACATCATCATCTGCATCCAGAAGATCCAGAATACGGTTGATGTTGGTCAGATCCTCCTCCGCTGTTAGCTCCACATAGTTCTGCGGAAGCATGGTCACAGAAGCTTCTGCCATCGGAATACCTGCATCCTCCAACGCTCTGCGGACATCCTCAAAATCGTCCGGCGCTGTAAGGATCTCGTAGCTGTCTTCCTCCTCGGAAAAATCCTCAGCTCCTGCGTCAAGAGCCTGCATCATCAGCTCATCCGCATCTCCCTCGTAATCTTCCTTTGCGACAATAATCTGTCCCTTCTCATCGAACATATAAGATACACAGCCCTGTGTACCGATACTGCCGTGTCCCTTTGTAAACGCGTTGCGCACATTCGCAGCCGTACGGTTCTTATTGTCCGTCAGGCACTTTACGATGATGGCGGTTCCGCTCGGACCGTAGCCTTCATAAGTACAGAATTCGTAATTGACCGAGTTGCCGTCTCCAGCAGCCTTCTTGATACCGCGCTCGATCGTATCGTTCGGCATATTGTTGGATCTTGCCTTGGCGATGACCTGTGCCAGCTTGAAGTTGTTGGCAGGGTCAGGACCGCCCTCTTTTACTGCAACAGCAATCTCTCTTCCGATAATGGTAAAAATCTTTCCCTTTGCCGCATCATTTTTTTCTTTCTTGTGCTTAATGTTGGCAAATTTTGAATGTCCTGACATGTTTTTTCCTCTTTTCTGTTGAAATCCGGTTTATTATTTTAACATTTATTCTTCATTCTGGCAAGTCCCGTCTGCCAGTTCGACTTCCGAAGCCTTCTCCTCCGGAAGTTTGATCACGTGTACCTTCTGGATCATCTTGTTCTCTACAGAAAGGATCTCAAACAGATACCCGTATGCGGTTGTTGAAAACACCTCGTCGTCGCTGGGAATCTTATCGATCAGTGAGATCAAAAAACCGTTTAACGTCTCGAAATCGTCCTCTTCATCCAGCGGAATTCCCAGCACTTCCACAACCTCGTCAAACGGAGCCATACCGCTCATCAGATAGCTTCCATCCGGCTGCAGTTCGACCATGTTCGTCTCCTCGTCGTGCTCGTCCTCGATGTTTCCAACAATCTCTTCCAGAATGTCTTCCATCGCAACAATGCCTGCCGTCTGTCCGTACTCATCCACCACGATCACCAGATGACTTTTGGCTGCCTGCATCATGGCAAACAGGGAATTGATGTTGCGCGTCTCGGGGATGAAGTCCACCTCGCGGATCAGACCCTTGATCTTAGAGACCGGCGTGTCATAAACCGCCGCATCCAGGCTCAGTTCCAGAGCCTCCTTGATATGTAGGACACCGATAATGTTATCGATGTCGTCCAGAAACACCGGGAATCTGGAATAGTTGTTCTCCTTGATGAACTCCAGGGCCTGTCGAAACGTTCTGGTTCCGTCGAGCGCACAGATATTCTTGCGGTGCGTCATGATATCCTTGGCTTCCTTGTCGCCAAACTCAAAGATGTTATGAATCATCTCCGCCTCGCTTGCAAGGAGCACACCCTGCTCGTGACCCTCGTTTACCATGGAGATAATCTCTTCCTCCGTCACATCATCCGTATCGCTTAACGGATCAACGCCGAACACGCGCGCCAGAAGGTTGGATAAACCGTCCGTCAGGAATATGATCGGGTAAAAAAGAAGCTCCACCACATGTACCGGTCCCGCCAGACGCAGTGCCCAGGCTTCCGGCTTTCTGGACGCCACTTTCTGCGGCGTGTAGATTCCAAACACCAGCACAATGAGAATCAGGATCACAAAAATGAGGACATCCACAAGTACCGACATGACGCTTCCCGCATCTTCCGGCAGAAAATACGCGCGCCAGAGCGGTACCTCCAGAAAACCGAGCAGCATATGCACGATTAAAACCACCAGTTCGCAGACATGCGTATATCGTTCATTCTTATCCGTATAGCGCCGCAGAAGTCTCGCACCGCGGTCTTCCTCTCCCGCCAGACGTTCTATGGCAGCCTCATTCAAATTCTGCATGGCGGCGATAAAGCCAAAAACCACAAAATCTAATATGACAAATCCTGCAAAAATGAGGATGCCCACAGTGGGGCTGCAACCATCATCCATATAGTATCCTTTCTTTTGTGTCTCCGGTATTACACACTAAAACATCAGAAATCATAACATTTTCGCGCATAATAGTCAAGTTATGTATAGAGTTCCAGACTGATCTCCAGCGCCTTGTCTATTTTCACAAGGATCTGATGATCCAGATGGCACACTTTATCTTTCAGTCTCGTCTTATCAATCGTCCGCAGTTGTTCCAACAGCACCACGGAATCCTTGACCAGCGCATATTTCTGGCTGTCAAGCTCCACATGCGTTGGAAGCTTTGCTTTATTCATCTGCGATGTGATTGCCGCGCAGATGACCGTCGGACTGTGTCTGTTTCCAACATCGTTCTGTATGATGAGCACCGGCCGCACACCGCCCTGTTCCGAGCCGACCACCGGCCGCAAGTCTGCATAAAAGATATCCCCACGTCGAATTACCATACTTTCCACTCCATTTCTCTCTGGATCTTTTACGGATAGTATTGCCATTTTTCACGGGTGTATTCCATTTTGTTTTTATTTTCCCAACACTATGATATGCCATCTTTTCCCGGCTGTGACTGCGTCTGTTCCAGTCCGGCCAGGATCTCGCACATTCCGTCATGAATGTCCGATGCCGTCATGCCGCGCATGGAGCGCCGCGCACCTGCCGCTTCGCCCGCCTTTCCGTGCAGGTAGACGCCGAGCGGCGCCGCCTGCTCCACACGGATTCCCTGCGCCATCAGTCCGCCGATGATACCGCTTAAGACATCCCCGCTTCCCGCCGTTGCAAGCCCGGCATTGCCGGATACATTCAGCCATGTCTGGCTGTACGGAATCGCGGTAGCCGTGTGTTCGTCCTTCAAGACGCAGATCACATTATACTGTCTTGCGAATTCATCCGCCGCCTCAATCAGATGATTCTGCAGATACGCCACCGAATCCCCCGTCAGCCGGCTCATCTCTCCAAGGTGCGGCGTCACCACGAGTTCCGTGTGCGGCAGAAGCAGCAGGTTTGTATCTTTTGCAATCACATTCAGCGCGTCCGCATCCAAAAGCACCGGAACCGCCGCATTCTTGATCACTGTGCGAACCATCCCCGCAGCCGTATCCGGCGTGCCGATCCCCGGTCCGCACACGATCGTGTCCGCCCAGCTCATTGCCTCCAAAAGCTGCGGCGCCTCCGCCTTTTTGGAGGAATATGCCGTGATTACCGCCTCCGGAAGCTGCGTCTGTAAAATGGCGCGGTTTTCCTCCGGTGTAAAAATGCGCACCAGCCCGCAGCCGCTTGCATATGCGGCTTTCGCGCAAAGATATGCCGCTCCGGACATTCCCTGGCTTCCGGCAATCACGAGAAGTCTGCCGAACGTTCCCTTGTTGGAGTGGCTCTCCCTTGCGGCAAGAAGGGACAGATCCGCGTCTTCTAACGCTGCCACCGCCGGTTTGCGCTCCCCGAATGCATCCGGCGTAATCCCGATATCCGCCACAACGACTTTCCCGGCGTACTGATTGCCCGGCCACAGCAGGCATCCCACCTTTTCAAACGCGAATGTGACCGTCAGATCTGCCCGGAAAGCGGTTCCCAGCACATTTCCATTGTCCGCCGAAATGCCGGAAGCAATGTCAACCGCCGCCTTCGCCCCTTCCATGGCATTCATCCGGTCGATTAACGATGCGTATTCTCCCTCCACACTGCGCGATAATCCCACGCCGAATACCGCGTCGATCACGAGCGTGTAGGACTTCCCCTCCGGAAATTCCGTGAGGATCTTACCGCCGTACGCAAGAAAGATCTTCTTCTGGAGCTGATTGCCGACGGACGCTTTTCCTGTGTGCGGCGCTTCCAATACATCGACGGTGTTTCCCGCCTGCATGAGTATTCTAGCGATCGCATAGCCGTCTCCGCCGTTGTTGCCGCTGCCGCAGACGACGAGTGTTCTTGACGTATTCCGTTTTTCCCGGCGCAGTGTCTCCACAAAGGAAAACGCCGCCCGCTCCATCAACACTGCCTGCGGCATATGAAATTCCTCGATTGTCCGGCTGTCATAAAGATTCATCTCCCGGCTGTTTACGATATATCGCATCTTTTCCCTCCCGCCTGCCGGCATCACACCCGGCATTTTATTTCAGTAAAACACTGGAACAAAGTTCCCTATAGAGTAAAAAAGAGATCCTGCTATGCAGGACCTCTTTTAATCTGTCTGACGGCTGTTCTCTTTGGCGCGCTGATTCTTCACAATATTGTAGGATAACTGCATCAGGCTGTCCGAGAGATGGACATTTTCCACAACAACGTCCTTATTGATCAATTCCAGATCCACATGTGCAAAATTCCAGATCGCATGAATGCCAAGACCGACCAGACGGTTGGCAATGGCGTCCGCTTTTTCCTTCGGCATGGTAAGCGCTGCAATGTCTACTTTGTTCTCTCTACAGAAATCTTCCAGCTCATCCAGCATACGGATCTTGATCCCGCGCACAGTCACACCGTCCAACGCCGGATTGACATCGAACAGTCCGATGATCATAAATCCAAGCTTTTCAAACTTCACGTAATTGGCGAGTGCCTGCCCGAGATTTCCGGCACCGATCACGATAATATTGTGCTGCTGGTTCAGTCCTAGAATCTTGCCGATTTCCTCATATAGGTATTTTACGTTATATCCATATCCCTGCTGGCCAAATCCCCCAAAATTATTGAGATCCTGACGAATCTGGGATGCGGTGACATTCATCCTGAGGCTCAGATCATTTGAAGAAATACGTTCTACCCCGGCGTCCAGCAATTCTCCCAGATATCTGTAATACCGCGGCATTCGACGAATGACAGCCTGTGATATTTCTTTTTCCTGCATGGTGATGCCCACCTTTCTATCAAAACATCTCTTTTATTATAGTGATAAACCAGATATCTGTCAATGTGTCAAAAATTTAACAACCAGACGGCATCCCTCACGACTCAAGCTCCATCGATACCTGCTCCCATTCCTCGTAGCATTTTTCCAGCTCGCTCCGGTATTCATTCTGTCTGCCGGTCAGCTCGCCGAGCTTCGCGGAATTGGTTGCATTGGCAGGATCTGCGCACTCCTCATCAATGCCGGCGATCAGATCCTCCAGCTCGGCAATGCGCTCTTCCGCCTTCTTTAGCGTATTCTCAAGCTTGCGGATGCGCGCCTGCTCGGCTTTCTGCGCCTGCCAGTCCGCTTTCTTGTCCGTTCCACTTCCGTCCTGCGCCACGGTCTGTTCCGTCATCTGCGCCGCCTGCGCCTTCGGCTCCGCCTCCACATAGATCCGGGTCAGCTCGTCATGTTTTTCCAGATAGTAATCGTAATTCCCGATATAGTTGACAATCGTCCCTCCCGTCAAATCCAGAATCCGGGTTGCGGTCTGATTGATAAAATAACGGTCGTGCGACACGAAAAAGACGGTTCCGGTGTACTGGTTTAACGCCGACTCCAAAATCTCTTTGGATGTGATGTCCAGATGGTTGGTCGGCTCATCCAGAATCAGAAAATTCGCATCGGAAAGCATCAGTTTGGCAAGGGAGACGCGCCCGCGCTCCCCACCGCTTAAGTCTGCAATCCGCTTGAATACATCATCGTTCGTAAATAAAAACGCCGCCAGGACATTGCGGATCTTCGTGTGGTTTAACTGCGGATAGTCATCCGCAATCTCCTCAAAGATCGTTTTCTCCATATGGAGCAGCTGATGTTCCTGATCGTAGTACCCGATGTGCACATTCGACCCGAGCACGATGGTTCCGCCGTCCGCCAGAAGCAGTTCGTTGATGATCTTAAGAATCGTCGTCTTGCCGGTTCCGTTATTGCCGATCAGCGCCACGCGCTCCCCACGCTTAATCTCAAAAGAGAGATCGTCAAACAGCGTATGTGTGCCGAACGCTTTCCTTAAATGCTCCACCGTAAGAACATCATTACCGCTTGTCACATCCGGCTCGAGCACAATATGGATGTCCGTGTTCTCATCCGTCGGCTTTTCGAGACGCTCGATCTTATCCAGCATCTTTTCACGGCTCTCCGCCCGCTTAATCGATTTCTCGCGGTTAAAAGACTTGAGCTTTGTGATGACCTCTTCCTGGTGCTTAATCTCCCTCTGCTGGTTGTAATACTGCTTTAACAGATCTTCCCGGATCTTCGCCTTTTTCTTCGCAAATTCCGTGTAATTTCCCTGGTAGACATACCCCTGGTGCTGGAAAATCTCCACCACCTTGGTGACGACGCGATCCAGAAAATAGCGGTCATGCGACACGATCACGACCGCTCCCTTATAGTTCATCAGAAATCCCTCCAGCCACCGGATCGATTCCATATCCAGATGGTTGGTCGGCTCGTCTAAAAGCAGGACATCCGGCTTTGTCACAAGGAGCTTGCCCAGTGACACGCGCGTCTTCTGACCTCCGGAAAGTTCGCTCATCTGCCGGTCAAATTCACTCTCCACAAAGCCGAGTCCCTTTAAGATTCCCGTCACTTCACTGCGGTAGGTATAGCCGCCCAGCAGTTCAAACTCGTGGCTCAACCGGTGATACCCGTCCAGAAGCGCTTCAAGCTCCTGCCCTGTGAGCGCATTCATCTGCGCCTCCATCCCGCGGAGACGCTCCTCCATCTCGATGATGTTCTTCTTTGCGTCAAGAACCTCCTCGTAGATGGTCCGGTGCCCGGACACATCCTGATACTGCGCCAGATAGCCGATGGTGGCATCTTTCGCAAGAATCACCTCACCGGTATCCGGCGTCTCTTTCTGCATAATAATTTTAAGCAGCGTAGACTTGCCGGCACCATTGATGCCGACAATCGCTGCTTTTTCATTTGCTTCGATATGAAAGCTTACATTTTTTAAAATTTCGTCTGTCCCGAATGACTTGGAAATATTCTGACAGGATAAAATCATAACAATAACATTCCTTCTAACGTGTTGCGAATTGCCTTGATAAAATCTTCACTGTTTAATACAACCGGATTAGGGATGGTCGTAATCAGCGCAAGGTCTTTTGTCATTTTACCATCCTCGATGGTCTTAACACAAGCTTTTTCCAGCTTGTCGGCAAACTCTTCCAGCTCGTGACTGCCGTCCAGCTCTCCGCGCTTTCTGAGTGCGCCCGTCCATGCAAAAATGGTTGCAACGGAATTCGTGGAGGTCTCCTCCCCCTTCAGATGCTTATAGTAATGGCGCTGTACGGTTCCGTGCGCCGCCTCGTACTCGTACTTTCCGTCCGGTGTGACAAGCACGGAGGTCATCATTGCCAGCGAACCGAACGCGCTGGATACCATATCGCTCATCACATCGCCGTCATAGTTCTTGCACGCCCAGATATAGCCGCCCTCCGACTTCATCACACGCGCCACCGCGTCATCGATCAGTGTGTAGAAATATGTGATGCCGGCATCTTTGAACTTCTGCGCATACTCGCTGTCATAAATCTCCTGGAAAATATCCTTGAAGGTGTGGTCGTATTTTTTGGAGATGGTATCCTTGGTGGCAAACCACAGATCCTGCTTTGTGTCAAGTGCATAGTTAAAGCAGCTTCTCGCAAAGCTCTCGATGGAATTGCAGAGATTGTGCTGTCCCTGCACCACGCCCGCACCGGTAAAATTGTGGATCAGCTCTCTTGTCTCAGTTCCGTCCTCCGCCGTGTAGACCAGTTCGCATTTGCCCGGTCCCGGAATCTTCATCTCGCTCGCCTTATAGACGTCGCCGTATGCATGTCTCGCGATCGTGATCGGCTTTTTCCAGTTCTTCACGCACGGCTCGATCCCCTTGACGATAATCGGTGCACGGAACACCGTTCCGTCCAGCATGGCGCGGATCGTTCCGTTCGGGCTCTTCCACATCTCCTTGAGATGATACTCCGTCATACGGGCGGCATTCGGCGTAATCGTCGCACATTTTACAGCAACCCCGTACTTTTTCGTTGCATTTGCAGAATCTACGGTAACCTGATCGTCCGTCTCGTTGCGGTGTTCCAGTCCGAGATCATAATACTCCGTCTTAAGATCGATAAACGGATACAACAGTTCGTCTTTGATCATTTTCCAGAGAATCCGTGTCATCTCATCTCCGTCCATCTCTACAAGTGGCGTTGTCATTTTGATTTTTTCCATGGTTACTTCCTTTCTGTGCTGTGATTCTGTTCTATCTGACATGGCATCTTCCGCTCTTACTGCTTGAGCAGATTGTCCCAGCCGTAATGATCCATATTGTTAATGGTGTTGCGCATATGTGCGTCCGCCAGTTCTTCCGCCCTGGCCCCGTCATGCTGCTTTAGCGCCTCCACAATCTTGCGGTGCTCCTCGTTTGAATTGACCGCTCTCTCCTGCACGGCGAGCGTCACCTTGCGCACGCGCTGCACGTAGTGGTGAAAATCCCTCAGGATGTGGCGCAGCTCCTTGCTGCCTGACGCATCGTATAAAATTTCATGGAACTTGTTGTCGAGCTCCACCACCTGCTCGGAATTTCCCTTGGACGAGTGGAAATCCGACAGATAGATGTTCTCCTCCAGCTCATCCAGCTGATCCTTTGTGATGTTATCGCACGCCCACCTCGCGCAGAGTCCCTCCAGTCTGGAGCGGATCTCATAAATATCGCGGATATCCTTCTGGGAGATTCCGACGACATATGCTCCCTTGTTCGGAATGATGGTCACAAGACCCTCCAGTTCCAGCTGGCGCAGTGCCTCCCTGACCGGAGTCCGGCTGACCCCCAGTTCCTCTCCGATGGATTTTTCTTTTAATTCCTCGTCCGTCGCATATTTCCCGTACAGTATATTTTCACGTATTGTGTGAAACACGCGCGAACTCAGCGAATAATTATCCTCACTCATCTATTTACCTCATGCTATATCGTGATGTTCAACTCTTTGCAGCACTTTCCGATCTCTTCCACAAGCTCGGAATCCGTAAGTACCGTCACACGTCCGTCCTCATACTGTGCATCCACCCAGACTTTTATTTTCTTAACCAGGTCCGAGTTCTTATCGACCCATTTCTCCTTTGGCAGATGATAGTAAGAATTGATCCAGTGTGCAATTCCGGCAAGACCCGATGTGTTGGACACCGATACCAGAGGCGGTCTGTTTAAGAATTTCCCCGTATCAAAAATGTTGTAAATCTCTTCGTTCTTGAGCAGTCCGTCCGCGTGAATTCCCGCTCTCGTCACATTGAAGTTGCTTCCGACAAAAGGTGTGCGGCTCGGCTGTACATAGCCGAGTTCTTTTTCAAAGTATTCTGCCAGTTCTGTAATGACCGTTGTATCCATACCGTCAAGTGTTCCCTTTAACTGCGCATACTCAAAGACCATCGCCTCAAGCGGTGTATTTCCGGTGCGCTCTCCGATACCGAACAGGGAGCAGTTGACGCCGCTTGCGCCGTAAAGCCATGCGGTTGTGGAGTTATTGACCGCCTTGTAAAAATCATTGTGGCCGTGCCACTCGATCAACTCCGACGGAACGCCGGCATGGGTGGTCAGTCCGTAAATAATACCTGGCACGCTCCGCGGAATCACGGCACCCGGGAAATTCACGCCGTATCCCATAGTATCACACGCGCGGATCTTGATCGGGATCTTGTACTCATCCATCAGCTTCATCAGCTCCACACAGAACGGAATGACAAACCCGTAAATATCCGACCTCGTAATGTCCTCCAGGTGGCAGCGCGGGCTGATTCCTGTCTCGAGGCACTCGCGGATCACGCTCAAATACAGATTCATGACCTCACATCTGGTCATCTTCATCTTATAAAAAATATGATAATCCGAGCAGCTTACCAGAATACCGGTCTCTCTGAGTCCGATGTCCTTCACCAGCTGGAAATCCTGCTTGCTTGCACGGATCCAGCTCGTAACCTCCGGGAACTTGTATCCTCTTTCCAGGCACTTGTAGACCGCATCCCTGTCCTTCTTGCTGTACAGGAAAAATTCACTCTGACGGACCAGTCCTTTCGGACCGCCCAGCTTATGCAGATAGTCATAAATCGTTACAATCTGCTCGGTGGTATAAGGAGCTCTCGACTGCTGGCCGTCCCGAAACGTCGTGTCGGTAATCCAGATATTCTCCGGCATGTTGTGCGGGACAATACGATCATTGAATGCGATCTTCGGTATCTCACTGTACGGGAACAGATTGTGGAATACGTTCGGCTCTTCCACATCCACGAGCTGATAAAAATGCTCTTCCAACTGTAGCAGGTTCGTTTTCTTATTCATTACGACTTCTCTCATAGCTGCACTCCTTTTGCCATCATCCAATGCGGCGGTTCCTTCACGGCTTCTCTCCGTCGTATAATCTTTCTTGATCGTTGCATAAATAACCGCTTGCATAATTGTATACAATTATACCGTCTTCTTATACTATACATTTCTTGTTCTATTTGTCAATGAATAAAAAGTTATAGCAGATATAATGTTTTGTTATAGTAATGGCAGACATTATGACATTCAGCGCCGTAATGCCAGATTAAAAATCGTCTCCTGCTCCTTGTTCATGACAACAGATTTGTATCCGAGCGCGTCGATCGCAAGTTCCGTTGCGCGTGACAATCCCTCCCGCATTGTTGTATTTTTAATTCTGAATGAATCTTTATACATCTGTATGCGCACACGAAGCACATAGACCTTTTCCATCGGCTCCAGGATTGCCATGATCCGATAGCCGTTTAAGATATCCTTACACAGTCCGGTAATAATCCGCAGAATATAAGTGACCTCGTTCATCCGTTCCGGGTCGACCACCTCATCGGCAGTGCACCTCAATTCAAAATATTCCTGCTGTTCCGGTTTATTGCCGAATGCCGCAAGCCCCTCGGCTGCGGTCTTAAACTCGCCAGTCCCGCACGAAACGCAGTTGATGTATTCGGATACAATCCAGACATACCAGCGTCCGAGGCGTTCCTTTCGTTCTGCTTCCATATCTGAAAAAGAAAGGTTCACCTTCATCAGTTCCGCCAGCACATCCTGCGCTCTCTTATTGTTGCTTGCCCGCATCAGCCACATCCTGCGGTGCTCCAGATACGCCTGCTCCGTCATGCTGTACGCAGTCTCCTGTTCCTGCTCCTGTCCGGCAGCCCGCTCCAGCTGTTCCTTATACCGAAAGGCTGCACGGATCGGAGCCATGAGGTCATCTGCCACACGGCACGGCTTGATGATAATCTTAAAGGTACGGCATTCATTCATAAATGCCACAGTATCTGCAATCCGTGCGCCGTCAGTCATCACGATCCGTATTGTCTCCGGAGACATCATCTCAATCATTGAAAACAGTTCTGTTCCCTTAATCACCGGCATCTGCATATCCGCGATAAACACATCGGTGGTATTCTGCTCCACAAGCTGTATCGCTGCTTCCGCTGAACCGACAAGTGCATAGGAAAAATCCTTGTCCAGACTGTCTAATATCGTCTTAATGCGCGCCGCATTTACTTCATCCGGTTCCGCAATTACAACAAATCCCATGTTCATCCCTCCCGCCATCTGGCTCTGTTTTGCTACGTTCATCATAGCAAATTAGAGAACGCATAACAATTGTTTTAGAAAAATTTGTAACAAATCTTTCCGGATGCCATAAGATACAGTGTAAGAAAAATTTGGAGGATTTAATATGAGTGATTTAGCTGCAACAAACTGTGGTGGTGGATGTTCCTGTAACGAGGGCGGATGCGGTTCCATTCTCTGGATCATCTTATTGCTGTGCTGCTGCGGTGGCAACGGCTGCGGACTTAATTCCGGCAATGGCTGCGGAAATGACAGCTGCCTTTGGATTATCCTGCTTCTCTTCTGCTGCGGCGGATGCGGAAACGGCAACGGCAACGGATTCGGCTGCTGCTAATAAAAACGCACACAGATTCCAAAAGGGAGCGGCAAATGCCGCCCCTCATTTTTGTTATTCTAGCGTTCGCTCTTTTTCTCGAGGCCGCTCTCCGCATCCCGTTTTCTCTGCATCTGCAATTTCTGTGCCGTCTGGCATTTTTTCAGGGACTTTTCTTTTTCGCACACATTCCTCATCAATCTCGTATACACTGTTACCTTCTATTATAAGCATACCAATCTCCATTCCACAGACGCGTATATGATTGCGCTCCGGCAAAAGTCCTGCCTCTTTTATTCCATACTTCCTTTTGCCTTTGCCCACATTATATGATATGCGTTACCGGTCATAAAGTCTCTTCTCTGCTCATAAACTAAAAGAAAAAGGGTTCTTATGGATCATAACGAAACATCCACTTTTACACCGTTTGATTATATGACACAGACACGGGAACTGCAGATGTTAAAAACCATGCTCCCCTACATGAAAGATACACAAAAAAAGCAATTTGCCATATTGATAAAATATATGGAGCTGCAAAACACCGTCCAGGTGTTCTCACAGGAAGACAAGGTGATGTCCATGTGCTCCGTCGATGAGGGCAGCAATAATATGGTTGCCATGTTAAACGATCTGCGCGCTTTCTGCACCAGCAAAGAGCAGGAAACCATCGACATGCTTGCGAATATGTTCTCCATGCTTGAGACCTACGAAACCATCTTCAGTTAAACAGAAAGGAATTCCTATGCCCTACGATTTTTTGAACAACAATCCGCTTCTCGCCGATATGTCTCCGGAGAAGCTACAGTTTCTTATGAACTTTGCCACCGCCAAAAAGCCGACCGACATTAAAGAGATGATGCCGTTTCTGCTCTCTGCCATGAATTCCGCAAAATCAAATAACATCCAGTTCAGTGAACCGGAGACGGATCTCTTATTCCAGATCCTAAAGCAGAACATGTCCGCAGAAGAATCTGCCAAAGCTGACAAAATCATGAACCTGATGAAAAACAGAAGGAGCGGCTCTTAAAACCGCTCCTTTTACTCTGTTCTTCTGTATTTCTTTTTTACCAGATCGACGCCACCGTCACTTCCAGCACCTTGTCAATCGGCGATCGGCTGTTGCCCTTGCCGTCAGTTCCCTCAAAATAACGCAGGCTTGCAGATTCAAATAACACATACACATTATCATCCGCAATTGCGATCTCCTCCGAGCATGGCGGCATCTCTACCTTTGCCGACGGCTCATTGGGATGCTTCGTCAGCGTCAGAAGCGATGCATATACTTTCAGGTAGGAGGAACTGTTGCGTAAAAGGAGGTGCTCAGATATACCTGACCGCCTTTGTCAAAGGCAATTCCCTGCACTTTGTTCGAATATTGTAGCTGCTGAGTGAGGTAAGCGTATCCTTTTCCTCATCGTAGCTGTAGGAAAGCATCTCGGAATCAAAGAATTTGGTGTGGGTTGCCACCCAGATTCGCCCGCCGTAGCAGGTGATGCAGGACGGAATATTGTCGAGCTTGTATTCGTCGGAAAGTGCAGATGCGTCCACACAGTATCCGGGTGCATCGGCTCCGATTCTCTCAATATATTCATATGGAATCCGCTCCAGCGTCTTTGAATTGGAATGGCAGATCCATACATTCTCCCCGTCAAAGGCAATTCCGCCGAGGTGGCTCTTCTCCTTCATGCCAAGCGTCGCCAGATAGGTTCCGGTCTCACGCTCAAAGATCATTAAGGAGCCTTTCGTGTCAGATCCATCCGCATACGCCGTCATAAGAATATAATCCGGTGTGAAGCAGAGTCCCTGCAGACACTGTCCCTCGCTGCTGATCAGATTGTCGAGATAGTCTTTCTCTCTGGTGGACGGCATTCCCGGAATGTCCAGCTCATCCAGAAACGCATAATTGCACTCTTTTAATTCTTTTTGATTGCGGCTTAACACGCTCGCGGTCTGATAGGAATACATCTCGACGTTGTAGCGGTTGTCGATCGGCCTGGTCCATTTTGCAAACAGAACCATATTCGCTGCATTTTCTTCCGTGATCTCCGTGATCTTGTGATCGTAGGAGCTGTCCGTATACCAGCCAGCAAAATTATAACCGTCCCGGACAGGAATCTCAAGCGCAAACGGAAGTTCTTCCGCTGTAATCACATCCGGATTGGCATTGTGATTCACCCCGCCGTTTAACTCGTACACCAGATGTACAGCGTCATCGTTCACACCGAGGAATGGATCAATCCAAGCTGTCCCACTCTGCTCCCATCCGGCGTCATCCGTCGGGACCATCATATAAGCCTGTGCCACCATCGGATCATTCAAAAGGAGGACAAACATCGATACCAGTGCAAGAAGTTCTTTTTCTCATCTCTGCTCCTCCTCCTTTCTTTTCTGCCTATTACTCTTTTCTGCTGCTTTTACATACTGCTGTTACTCTTCCGCACGTTCTACCTTGGATGCCCTTGCCTCGATCTCCTTCTCCTGTACATCGGAAGGTGCCTGCTCATACCGTGCAAATTCATAAGAAAATGTTCCGCTTCCGCCTGTCATGGAACGCAGGTCTGTGTTGTACCCGTAAAGTTCCATCACCGGAACGTCCGCGATGATCTCCTGATAACCGTGCTCCGTCGGATTCATGCCAAGCACGCGGCCGCGTCTCTTGTTTAAGTCTCCCATGATATCGCCGGTGTACTTATCCGGCACAACCACTTTGAGGGAGGCAATCGGCTCCAACAGGATCGGGGATGCATCCATAAATCCTTTTTTAAACGCCTGCATCGCCGCTACCTTGAATGCCATCTCGGAGGAATCTACCGGATGGAAGCTGCCGTCGTAGAGAACTGCCTTCACTCCGACAACCGGATACGCCGCCATAGGTCCTTTTAATACCGCTTCCTGCACGCCCTTTTCGACTGCCGGGAAGTAATTCTTCGGCACCGCGCCGCCTACGACACACTGTTCAAATACATACGGCTGTTCCAGATCTCCGGAAGGTTCAAAGGTCATCTTTACATGACCATACTGTCCATGTCCGCCGGACTGCTTTTTGTATTTGTACTCCACATCGACTTTCTTGCGGATGGTCTCGCGGAACGCCACTTTCGGACGTTTTAATTCGATCTCAACTTTGTAGCGCTCGAAGAGCTTGCTCGCCGCAACCTCCAGATGCTGATCGCCCATGCCGTATAAAAGCGTCTGTCCGTTCTCGCTGTCATTGACAGCTTTTAATGTCAGATCCTCCAGCATCAGCTTCTGCAATGCCTGCGAGATCTTATCCTCATCACCCTTGTTCTTCGCCTTGTAGCGCTTGCAGGTATAGGGTGTGGAGATGGTTGTTCTAATATACAGAATCGGATTCGTCTTTGTGGAGAGAGAATCGGTCGTCGTCGCACCGGAAAGCTTTGCCAGGGCACCAATGTCGCCCGCGTGCAGCTCCTTTACCTCCTCCGGCTTGTTGCCCCGCATCACGTAGAGCTTTCCTACTTTTTCCTCCACATCCTTATGCTGGTTGAATAAGATGTCGTCCGTCTTTAACACGCCGGAATTGACTTTAATAAGGGAATATTTTCCAATAAAAGGATCTGCGATTGTTTTCCAGATATAGGCGGATTTTGCCTTTGCGAAATCGTAATCCGCATTGTAAACCTCATTGGTCTTGGCATTGATGCCGGTGCAGGTGCGCTTTTCCGGGCTTGGCAGATATTTCACAATGTCCACCAGCAGCGTGTAGATGCCGCGTGCCAAAATATTGGAACCCATGAGCACCGGAACGATGCTTCCCTCCGCCACATTCACACGCAGTGCCTGTCGGATCTCATCCTCGGAGAATTCCTCACCGCCAAAATAGCGGTCCATGAACTCCTCGCTCGTCTCTGCAACCGCCTCCATCAGAGCCTCTCTGCAGATGCCAAGATTCTCCTTTGAATAATCCGGAACGTCCGTCTTCTCAACCTCTCCGTTCTCCTTCCAGCGCTTCGCCCGCTGCTGCAGCACATTGACGTAGCCGACGAACTGTCCGTTCTCACGGATCGGCAGATGGAACGGTGCGATCTTTTTCCGTAGAGTTCCTGCAGATCCTGTACCACCTGACGGTAGCTCGCCTCATCGATATCCATATCTGTCACAAAAACCATGCGCGGGAGCTTATACTGCTCACATAATTCCCACGCCTTGCGCGTGCCGACCTCAATACCCGCCTTGCCGGAAACCACGATGATCGCCGCGTCAGCCGCACTTACCGCCTCCTCGGTCTCACCCACAAAATCAAAATACCCCGGTGTATCCAGTATGTTGATCTTGGTATCTTCCCAGATAATCGGAACAACCGAAGTATTGATGGAGAAATGCCGCTTCATCTCCTCCTTGTCATAATCACTGATGGTATTTCCGTCCTCAACCTTTCCCATACGTGATGTCATGCCTGCCAGATAAGCCATTGCTTCCACAAGACTCGTCTTACCACATCCCCCATGACCAAGTAAAACCACATTACGAATTCTGTCAGTTGTGTAAACATTCATAGCAAACCCTCCATATTCTGTAATTGTTTTATGTATGGATATATTTTACTAAATTCCGTCTTTTTTTACAACTTATTTATTCAATATTACTAACTGTATTTATAATATCAGAAACATTTAGCAATAATATGTATTACTTTTGAACATTTTTGGAATACTTCTTTTTATTATTTACACAATATTTACAATTTGGACATGTTCTCGCCATACACGCCGCATCTTTCCGTACTCTCACAGATTAACGTGTTGACTTTCCAGGCGGAAATGTCTATGATAATTGGGTACCAATAACTTGTGGGGATTCATTTATGAAACTTCAGAAAATCGGATTTATCGGGCTTGGACTGATCGGCGGTTCGATTGCCAAGCGCCTTCGTATTCTACATAAAGATCTGGTCATTATCGCTACAGCCGGTCATGCCGCGACGATAGAGGCCGCTTACAAAGAGGGACTGACCGACAACGCCAGCCCCTGTGAACTGTCGGATTTCTATGACTGCGACTATATTTTTTTCTGTGCACGCCTGTCCAGAAAAACATGGAATATCTGCGTCTTTTAAAGGGACACGTCTGCGACCGCTGCATCATTACCGATGTGGGCAGCGTCAAGACCGACATTCACCGGGAAGTGACCGCCCTCGGCATGGAGGCGCAGTTTATCGGCGGACATCCGATGGCAGGCTCCGAGAAGACCGGTCTTGCCAATGCCAGGGAATTTTTATTGGAAAATGCTTACTATATTCTTACCCCGACCGCCCAGACCGATCCCGCTGCGTTAGAGGACTTTAAGGAGCTTGTGGCATCTCTCGGTGCGATACCGATGGTGCTTGACTACGAGCAGCACGATTATGCCACTGCCGCCATCAGCCATCTGCCCCACATCATCGCCTACAGCCTTGTCAACCTTGTGAAAAGCTGCGATGACTGTGAAGGAACCATGAAAACCATCGCCGCCGGCGGCTTTAAGGACATTACACGCATTGCCTCCTCCTCCCCCGTCATGTGGGAAAATATCTGTCTTTCCAATCAGGAACAGATTCTAAGACTGATTGACTCTTTCTGTGAGGAGCTTGGTCATATGCGCTCTGCCATCGCCGCTTCCGACAGCAAAGCGCTGATGGAGGCCTTTACCTCGGCAAAAGACTACCGGGATTCACTGACCCTTCACGCGAACGGCACCTTAAAACAGGTATATGAACTGTACATGGATCTTCTGGATGAAGCGGGCGGAATTGCCACAGTTGCCACCATTCTTGCGAGCAACCATTTAAGCATCAAGAATATCGGCATCATCCACAATCGTGAATTTGAGGACGGCGTGCTGCATCTGGAAATGTACGACAGCGAATCGCTCGCCGCCGCCATCACACTTCTAAAAAAGCACCACTACACCATTTATGAGCGCTGAATATATGTCTGCATCGAAAAACGACCGCTTTCGCGGTCGTTTTTCATTGGGGCAATCTATTTTACAGAATATGGTTACTTACAAAGTTTTTTAAATTCATCAGCCACAAACTGTACCTGGGTACCGATAATGACCTGTACTGTTTTCTGGCTTGGGCGAACCACACCTGCCACACCGGCAGATTTGATCTTTTTCTCATCTACCTTAGTGTAATCCCTGATCTCCAGACGGAGTCTCGTAATGCAGTTATCAATGCTTTCTATATTCTCTTTGCCACCGACACCTTCAAGCACGATTCTTGCCACTTCGGTGTAATCATTATTCTCAAGCTTTGCACCTTTCTCTGCATCATCATCGTCATCTTCACGTCCCGGAGTCTTTAAATCAAACTTCGTGATCATAAAACGGAATACAACATAGAATACGACAAATGCTGCGATTCCGAGCGGAAGAATCATCCAGGTGTTCTTTGCCGCCGGAAGGGAAGCGGAAAAGATCAGGTCAGTTGCACCTGCAGAAAAGCTGAAGCCTGCGCGGAAGCCTACCAGAACCGTGATAAAGGTAAAAATACCGTATAATAATGCATATACTACATAGAGTGCCGGAGCAAGGAACATGAATCCGAACTCGAACGGCTCAGTAACGCCACAGATGAATGAACAAAGTGCTGCGGAACCAACCAATCCGATTGCGATCTTTTTCTTATTGCTCTTTGCCGTGTGAACCATGGCAAGTGCCGCACCCGGAATACCAAACATCATACACGGGAAGAACCCGGACATATACATACCGAGATCCCATGATACATCCGCCGATGTCTTGCCCTTCCAGAAGTTGGCCAGATCACCGAGTCCGATCGTATCAAACCAGAATACGTTGTTCAATGCATGATGCAGACCGGTTGGAATTAAAAGACGGTTCAAAAATGCGTAGATACCAGCGCCCACTGCATCCATTCCCACAATTGCCTGACCAAGAGCGATCAGTGCGCCGAACACAACCGGCCATACGAATAACAGGATAGCTGACACGACAATCGATACCACACCGGATACGATGGCAACACAGCGTTTGCCGCTGAAAAATGCCAGCCAGTCCGGAAGCTTCGTTCCCTTGAACTTGTTATAACAGGTTGCTCCGATGATACCGGCAAGAATACCGATAAACGGGTTTGCAATCTTGTTGAATGCCAGCGTCTTATCCGCATTCTCTGCGATTGACGGCATCAATGTGGTAACAACGCCCGTCGAGAGCAGATTGGTAATCATCAGCCAGGATGCCAGCGCCGCAAGTGCCGCGGTACCGTCATTGTCGTCTGCCATACCAACGCCGACGCCGATGACAAACAGCCATGCCATATTGTCAATTAAAGCGCCCCCCGCTTTTACAAGGAAAAATCCAATCAGCGCCTTTGCACCTGTAATATCACCACCCTGCATGGTTGCCGGGCAGAGTGCATATCCGATTCCCATTAAGATACCGCAGATCGGCAGGCAACCGGAAGCATCAATGCTTTTCCTAACTTCTGAAGATATTTCATCATAACTTCTTCCTCCTTCTTTTTCTGGCACAGTAGACTTTCTCACTATGCCATATATGATTTGCCCCTTTATTTTATACCGGAAAGCTCCGGTTAAAATACCATTGAATAACTGATTACTTCGATGTGAGAATCAGAACCGTATCCTGCGGCGTCACCTCCGCACCCGTCACCGCTTTTACTTCTGCAAAACAGTCTGTATTGCAGACAATCATCGGTGTGATCACATCATATCCGGCTTCCCGGATCGCATTAAGATCCGCCTCCAACAGCAGATCACCCTTTCTGACTTTATCCCCCGTCTTTACATGCGCCTTAAAATGCGCACCCTTTAATGCAACGGTGTCCAGTCCAATATGGAGCAGCAGTTCTGCCCCGGTATCCGTCGTCATGCTGAGCGCATGCAGTGTATCAAATAACAAGGTAATCTCCCCATCCGCCGGCGCGTAAATCCTGCCATCCGTGGGTCTTACCGCCACGCCTTTTCCGAGAATCTCCCCGCCGAACGTGGGATCGCTCACCTCCTGAAGCGGTACTGCCTGCCCGCTTACCGGCGCTCCCAGTTCCAGCGCTTTCTGTTCTTTTTTATGAAATAATCCAAACATCAGCCTCTCTCCTTTCTCATTCATCGCTGTCTGTCGTAATTCTCCGGATATGAATTGCCAGGTACATGATCTCTTCCTTGGTCACCGTGCAGTCATACTGCGCTTCGATGTAATCGGCAATTTTTCTGGCACACGCATATTCCCTCGGATATTTCAGTTCAATCAGATCGGAGAACTCCTGCTCCTCATCGGAGAGCATTTCCTTGCTGAAGAAGATTCTTCTCGCGAAAAATTTCAGATGCGCCACAAACCGCTCGTAGTGCATGGATTTTTCATCCAGCGCTTTCTGATACTCTGCCTTTACAATCTCGATTCCCTTCTGAATCACATCTGTGATCATATAAGTGTCATGTATATCCGTATTATATTCGGCATTCACAAAATGCAGTGCAATAAATCCCGCCTCATCCTCCGGGAAATGAATATCCAGTCTCTCCGCAAAAAGGCGGAGCGCATACTCTCCGACGAGATACTCCCTGCGGTAGAACTGCCGTATCTCCCACAGAATAGCGTTCGACAGCGCAATCCCATTCCTGTATCGTTCAATCGCGAAATTGATGTGATCCGTCAGCGCAACGTAAATACTCTGGTTTAACTCCATGCCGCACTCGTTCTTGGCGTAGGAGATAATGTCCGCCGAGATCTGCATATGCTCCATAGGGATGTTGGAGATCATTTCCTGAAACTGCCTTGAGAGCGCCGAATTTTCGATGCAGAACACTTTCTGTACCCGGCTCTCGTCAATGTCGTCTCCTGTCTTCGCCTTAAACCCGAGTCCTCTTCCCATGAGAACGACTTCCTGCCCGTTTTCATCAAATGCCGACAGGACGTTGTTATTAATCACTTTACTTATCTTCATGATTTCATTCCCATATCCTAACTCTGACAGGAGCCGATCAGCGACAGCGCCGCCTCATCTCCCACCAGTGTCACATCGTTGTGAAGCTGCAGTACCGATGCAGGCACCTCCGGTGTGATCGGTCCGAAAAAGGCACGTTTTACAATCTCCGCCTTGTCTTCCCCGCTTGCCACCATCAGAATCTTGTTCGCCTGCATGATCGTCTTGATTCCCATCGTGTACGCCTGCCGTGGCACATCCTCCTCCGATGCAAAGAACCGTTTGTTGGCCTCAATCGTGCTCTGTGTCAGATTCACACAGTGCGTCGTGCGGTCGAACTGTCCGTTCGGCTCGTTGAATCCGATGTGACCGTTGTGACCGATTCCGAGCAGCTGCAGATCCACTCCGCCGAGCGCTTTTATCTTCGCCTCATAGCGCGCACATTCCTTGTCCGCATCCGTTTCCATTCCATTTGGGATATTGACATTCTGAAAATCAATATTGACCTTGTCAAACAGATGTTCCGCCATGAAGTAAAAATAACTCTGGTCGTTCGACTGGTCGAGTCCTTTATATTCATCCAGATTCACCGTCTTTACCTCTGAAAAATCCAGATCCCCCTTTTGTACCACTCCACAAGCTGTGCATAAGTGCCGACCGGCGTCGAACCGGTTGCAAGTCCCAGCACACAGTCCGGCTTCATAATCACCTGCGCGGATATGATGTTGGCTGCCTTTCTGCTCATGTCATAATAATCTTTTGCCCGATAGATTCTCATCTGACTCCCTCCTCTTTCAAACAACAGACTCCTCTTGTAAAAAGAAAAACCGGAAAACTTCATACATGCCCAAATAGCCTGTATTCAGCTTTCCGGTTTAGTGCACCTTGCGGTGTGAACTATCCTTTAACTGTTACCAATTATAAATTTAATGATCACCATTGTCAATAGTGTGGCACTATTTTATCGTCATTTCGTATATAATGCACACAATCAGACGTGTCTTTTTGTATGCATTGAGGACATGCTCTCTGCCTGCTAATGCTGACACAAGCATGACAAGTGTAGACTGCGGCAGATGGAAATTGGTAATCAGACAGTCAATCACCTTAAAGCGGTATCCCGGATAAATAAAGATATCCGTCCATCCGCTGCACTCTTTTAGCATGCCGTTTTCATCGGATGCTGCCTCTAAGGTACGAGTGCTTGTAGTGCCGACAGATATTATCCTGCCGCCATTTTTCTTTGCATTATTAATCTTGTCTGCAGCCTCCTGTGACACCATGTAAAACTCAGAATGCATATGGTGATCAAGCACATTATCCACCTTTACCGGTCTAAACGTACCAAGCCCCACATGTAAAGTAACCTCTGCTATATCCACTCCCTTATCCTTTACCTGCTGTAAAAGCTCCTTTGTGAAATGCAGTCCTGCAGTAGGCGCAGCAGGCCGAGCCGTCATATTTGGCATACACCGTCTGGTAACGGTTTTTATCCTTCAGCTGGTGTGTGATGTACGGCGGCAGCGGCATCTGTCCGAGCTGATCCAGAATCTCCTCAAAAATACCCTCATAGCTGAACTGAATCAGCCTGTTTCCATCATCAACCACATCTATTACTTCACCGGTTAAAAGTCCGTCACCGAATATAATTTTCGTGCCCGGCTTTGCCTTTTTACCGGGCTTTACAAGAGTCTCCCATACGTCATTTTGTCTGCGCTTTAGAAGAAGAATCTCGATCTTTGCCTCAGTGCCTTCCTTCACGCCATACAGTCTGGCAGGAATTACTTTTGTATTGTTGATGACAAGGCAATCGCCCGGTCTTAAATATTTAACAATCTCCTTGAACACATGATGGCTGACTTCTCCTGTCTTCTTGTCAAGCACCATGAGTCTTGAGCTGGAGCGGTCCTCCAGAGGATCCTGTGCTATTAGCTCCTCCGGAAGATTATAATCAAAATCTTTTACGTCCATAATTTTCCCATTCCTAAAACTATACTAACGTCTAACCACGAAGTGTGATACCTGCAGTCTCTTTAAGATGAGCAAGTATATCCTTTACAAAGCCCTCGACCTTCTTAGCCTTAAGCTCCTCATCCTTTGGTGTAAATACTACACTGTACGCCATGCTCTTCTTATTCGGAGGAAGCTGTACACCCTCGTAAACATCAAACAATGTAACATCTGAAACATAATCACAGGCTTCCCTGATACCGTTTTCAATCTGCTCACATGTGATATCCTTGTCCACAACAAAAGCAAAATCTCTCTTCTCATCATCAAATTTTGAGATTGGAGTAAATACTCTGTCCTTTCCATACCACTGTGAAAGAACTCTTAAGTCAAGCTCCATCACATATGCCGGTACTCTCATGTCAAGCTCATCGCATATCTCATATCTTACCTGACCGAGATATCCGATTTTTTGTCCGTCACAGAATACCTCTGCTGTCTGATATGGATGGAATGGCTTTTGAGCCGGCTTGTATGTAAACTTCACATCAAGCGCATCCGCTACAGTCTCAGCCAGTCCCTTCATAGTAAAGAACGATTCATCCTCACCGAATACGCCTGCGCAAAGTGTCTCTCTCTCATCCGGATACTCTGTAAGCGGAAGCTCCTTTGCGATAAAGATATTTCCCAGCTCAAAGATTCTTCCCTCCAGGATACCCTTCTTCTGATTTCTTGCTATGGCATAAAGCATCTCAGAAGCAAGTGTTGTTCTCATAAGCGAGAGGTCAACATTGATTGGGTTTATAAGCCTGATAGCATGTCTTTCAGGTGCATCCTCCGGGAATCTGAGCAAATCAAGATCAGCAGGGGAGAAGAATGAGTAATGTATTCCCTCATACGCGCCTGCTGCACAGAGCACCTCTTTTATCTTGCGCTCTGTCTGCTGTCTAAGGTTGAGTCCTCCGAGTGTAACCTGTGCCGTAGGCATGAATGCAGGAATGACATGGTCATAGCCATACATACGAATAACCTCCTCGTTGCCACATCCGGATAATCCTCCATATCCTCACGGTATGCAGGAATCATAAGTGTCAGCTCATCGCCACTTACAACCGGTGCAAAGCCTAAATTTGTGAGTATTCTCACGATATCCTCTGTAGGAACCTCTATTCCAAGCACACCGTTTACCTTTGCAATAGAAACCTTCATCTCTTTTTTGGCTCAAGTGAGTTTCCAGTAGTCACCTCAATGTGAGTTGAAGAAACCTTACCACAGCCAAGCTCCTCCATCAGGTGAAGTGCTCTCTTCATAGCCATGGCTGTTGTGTACTCGTTTACTCCCTTTGAGTAAAGTGCACTCGAATCAGATGACTGTCCCAGCGCACGTGAACTCTTTCTGATATTGTCTCTTGCAAATTTTGCAGACTCAAACATCACCTCTGTGGTTCCGTCGTTAATTTCAGAGTTTAAGCCTCCCATGATACCGGCGAGCGCAACTGGCTTCTTTCCATCACAGATAACGAGGTTATTGCTGTTTAACTCAAATTCCTTCTCATCAAGTGTGACAATTTTCTCTCCATCGTTTGCACGTCTTACTACAATCTCATCTCCCTCAAGGTATGAGTAATCAAATGCATGCATCGGCTGTCCGAGCTCTTTTAAAATAAAGTTAGTGATGTCTACCACATTTGAGATAGAGCTTATTCCGACAAGTGCAAGACGTTTTCTCATCCATGCAGGTGACTCGGAGATTTTTACATCATGCACATAGTGAGCTGTGTAGCGAGGGCAGATGTCCTGTGCCAGGACAGAAACCTTGAAGTTTTCCTTCTTCACATCATCAGCAGTATAGTCAAGTGCAGGCTCCTTAAGCTCTTTTCCCAAAACAGCAGCAACCTCTCTTGCCATGCCATATATACACTGGCAGTCAGGTCTGTTTGCGGTGATCGCAATATCAAAAATCCAGTCATCAAGGCCGAGGATAGGTTTTACATCATCTCCCGCCTTAGCATCCTCAGGTAAAACCAAAAGTCCGTTGTAGCCTGCACCCGGATAGAGGTCCTCATTTAAGCCAAGCTCTACGCCTGAGCATAACATTCCATATGAATCATATCCACGCAGCTTGCCCTGCTTTATCTCCATCACGCCCTCTATTGTAACGTGATCCTTTGCTGTGGCATATACTGTGGCACCGATAAGTGCGAGAGGATATTTGCCCCCTGCCTTTACATTGTCCGCTCCACAGCAGATCTGGAATGTTCCATGCTCTCCCGCATTGACCTGACATAAGCTTAAATGTGTCTCAGGAATCGGCTCACATTTTTCTACAAGACCGACTACTACGTTTGAGATATCCTTTCCCACCTCATATGATTCCTCAACCTCGAAACCACATGAGAATAATTTTTCCTCTAACTCCTTTGGTGTTACATCTATATCTACATAATCTTTTAACCAGCTAAGTGGTGTTAACATAATTTTTGCCTCCTGTTATATATTCAAGAAAAATGAATCTAGTTGTCATCAATCTGGTCTAATACCCTAAGGTCTGACTCGAATAAAAGCTTGATATTGTTGATGCCGTATTTTAACATGGCTATTCGCTCAATACCGATACCGAACGCAAAACCACTGTACTCGTTTGTGTCTATGCCACAGCCCTCAAGCACCTTTTTTATTTACTACGCCTGCACCAAGCACCTCAATCCAGCCTGTGCCCTTGCATAAAGAGCAGCCCTTGCCGTGGCACTGGAAGCAGCTTACATCAACCTCTACAGACGGCTCTGTAAATGGGAAGTATGAAGGACGAAGACGTGTTGTGACATTCTTTCCGAAAATCTTCTTCACAAGCTCATCTAACATTCCCTTTAAATCGCAGAGGGTAATTCCCTTGTCTACCACAAGCCCCTCCATCTGGGTGAACATCGGAGAATGTGTCGCGTCGTCATCGGAACGGAACACCTTACCCGGTGAAACAACCTTGATAGGCGGCTTCTTTGCTTCCATAACGTGAATCTGTCCTGCTGAGGTCTGTGTACGAAGTAAGAACTCAGGTGATAAGTAGAATGTATCCTGCATATCACGCGCCGGATGATCCTTTGGAGTATTTAAAGCTGTAAAATTATAGTAATCATTCTCGATTTCTGTACCCTCGTAAACCTCAAAGCCCATAGATGTGAAAATCTCTGAGAGCTGGTCCTTTACCTGTGTTACTGGATGAAGATTACCCTTTTTGCTTCTCTTTGCAGGCATAGTGACATCTATTTTCTCGCTCTCATACTTGCGCTTAAGTGCCTCTGCCTCAAATTTCTTAACCTTCTCATCAAGAAGCTTCTCAACTGCCTCACGTGTCTCATTGACCCACTGGCCTACCTTTGGTCTCTCATCAGGAGCAACATCCTTCACTTATCCTAAACGGGCTTCCAGCCGATGACCCGCTCTCTCTGAAAGAGTCTCCTGCACTCTACTGATATCTTACGATACCCGGAATCGCTTCCGTACACATTCACAGCCTTTGATTTTTCTGAATTCTGTATAGCATTTTAGCACAGCAGGCGCAAAACATCAAGCTTTTTTATTCCTGCTGGTTTTAAAGCGCTTCCACCATTTGCGGAAGTAAGCGTTGAACACCACATTTACCTCGGCGGACATCATCATGATGTACATGCAGAAGTAAAGCCACAGCATAATCAAGGCAATAGTCGTCAGGCTGCCGTACATGGAAAAACCGTTAAAATAGTCCACGTAGACAGACAGTCCGAAGGAAAAGACATACCACGCTACCCCGCAGATCACAGCCCCCGGCAGCTGCCCGCGGAAGGAAAGCTTCCGGTTCGGCAGCGCCGTAAAGATTACATCGAAAAATGCAATCAAAAGCGCCAGCATCACAAGCCCGCGGAAATGTGCCAGCACCCGCGAGGCATGCTCTAAAATCGGAACGTACTGTGTGGCAAGTACCTTTAACTGGTTTCCGAACACCAGAACCAGCAGGGTAAAAACAATCGCCACCAGAAAAACCACCGTATAGACGACCGCCCAGAATCTGAGCACAAACCAGTTCCTCGTCTCCTCCAGATCATTGACCGAGTTCAGTCCGTCCGTCATGTACTGGACGCCCTTGGCCGCTGACCAGATCGCGATGATCGCCGTGATTGAGATAATTCCCATGGATCTGCTGTACACCTCATCCACGAGCGATATCAGAAACGGAGAGACATACTCCGGCATCAGATGACGGATGATCTCAAGCAGCATGGACTCTGTCACCGATGTATATTGCAGCAGAGACGAGAACACCATCAGAAACGGAATGATGGATAAGATAATAAAAAACGCCGACTGCGCCGAATAGGCATTGATCTTATCCCTCTTGCATTTATCAAGAAAGGATTTGACATTACCAATAAGCTTCCAGATCATATTGCTCCCCTTCAAAAAGCGAATCCGTCAGGATTCATTATTTCATGGTTTCCAGTTTAACGTCATTATAAAAATATTGCAAGATCTCTTCGTAATTCATTCCTGCCTTCGCCATTCCGTTCGCCGCGTTCTGGCTCATGCCGAGTCCATGCCCGTAGCCGCCTCCATATAAAACCATGCCGCCGTCCTCCTGTTTCGTTATGGCAAAAAACGCACTCGGCAGCATCGTCACATCCGTCTGTTCCGCGCCGTCTGCGCATGTCAGTTTTGCGGTACAGATCCCCAGAACTTTTCGGATATTATACTCCGTCCGCACAAGGGCGCTTCCCTTCTCATACGTGATCTTTAAGGCAAGCAGTGCACCGGAGCTGCCGCGCTCCGCCGCGCTCATGCCGGTCACCTCCCCCAGTGCCGCCACTGATGCCGCATCGGGATTCTGTATTTCCGTAGTCTGACCGGTCGGATAAAAGTTTATATTCTTTGGCGAACTCTTCCGCCGTTCCAGCAGTATGGAATTCACTTCATCTGTTTTCCCGTGGTAATCCGCCTCCGCTCTCCAGCGGAAATACCGGCAGTCACTGTCGTATCCATCTGCGGGACTCTGAATATAAGCAAGAAACGCCTCCTCCCCGGAGAGATCCTGCATCTTTCCATCCGTAAGGAGACACGCCGGTGTCAGATAGCCGTATTCCGCCGGATCTTCCACATTCCACACATCAGCTGCGGCGGTGTATCCCATCGACGTGGAAAAATAATACGCCTCCACGATGTTTCCCTGATAGGACAGCACTTCCCCCTGTGTGGCGATTACCGCCTCCCTGGCTGCGTCCGCGTCCGTCACCCGGTTGTATACCTGATACGCGGTGCTGTCATCAATATGTGCGCCGTATTCCGCCAGATCGCCCCGAAGCAGCTGGATACAGGCATAGCTGCGCGCGCAGACCGCCTGTGCTTTCAATGCCTCCGGTTCATAGGATGCCGGCATTTCACTCGGAACGACGTCCTGCAGATACCGTTCCAGCGGCAGACTGTTGACCAGCGTATAGCCGTCTCCCATGCACCGCACTTCCATGCTGCCCCCGTAGCCATTGGAAATCTCTGCGCCATCTGCATCGCAGATCACCACACAGCCCTCCTGCTCCGGCGTCACCGTAAATGTTCCCTGTGTATCTCCTGTCATCTGATCGGATGCAGCAATCAGCGTCTGCGCTGCCACATGTGTTGTCTCTCCCTGCCAGGTGACCGCTGCGTCTGACGTACATTTCAGATAGACGGACTGCCGGCATTTTGTTCCGTCATCCGCCAGGAGCAGCACACGGATTTCGCGGATGACAGCCGGCTCGCGGATTAAAATGGCGCAGACCTGCTTCTCCCCCGTCACATACTCCACGTTCATATTGCCGAGGGTCACATCGGAAATGGATTTTTCCGACACTTCCCCATAGGTCTGGTACACTGGCAGTTTTCCGGTATGGCAAAGCTTCCCGTATCCTTTGATCTCGATGGTCTCATCGTCATAGGACAACAGTTCTCCCCTCGATGGTCTCCTGCTTTACGCGCAACGCCGTGATCCTGCCGTCCGCCAGCACAATATCGCATACACAGGGGGAAACGCCCTCTGTCAGAGCCGCCGTCTCCTTGTGATGTGCCGCGCCCGCATACAGAAAATCCACGCCGTCCTCGGAACAGTCCGTAAGGTATGCATTGTCCAGCGTAAATTCCTTCTTCAGCGTTCCCACGACTCCGATGCACCGGTTTTCCACGCAGTAACCTTCATATCCGTTCCACTGCTTAAAATATGAAGCTGGAAGCACCGTGCAAAAATCTCCCTTATTCGTCATAATCACATTCTGGTTCTCCGCCTCCATGACATCCACAACCAGAAACTCCGTTTTCGTCACGGCATATTCCATATCGAGCAGATCCAGAATCTGACCGTAGACATAATTCCAGTCTTCCCTGGACACTTTCTGCGGTTCCCTCATGACGGGGATCTCTATGTAATCGGACAGCTGCAGCTTTGCGAGCAGTTCTCCCAGTATTTCCCCGGTCAGCCTGTCTCCGGGAAATGTCTCAAAAAAGGCTTTCCAATCTTCCTGCCCGTATACTCCAAAGGAGAGTTCCTCTTTTATTTCCGCAAGTTCCACCCGGTCTTCGGGCAATGTTTCCTGCTCCCTTAACTGTCTGTCCCGATATCCAGACGCAAGCGTACCCGCCGCAAGTAAAAGCACCAGACATACGATGGCGATGTGTGCCTTTACGCCTCGCTTTTTTGTTCTCTTTCCCATTTTCCACTTCCCATCACACTTTATGCCTTGCCCCAGAATTCTCTGCAAAAGAGTAAAAAAACAGAAGCTGCCTCACACAAAGGCAGCTTCTTTCTTCTGTATGCTCTCTACTCTTTAGTACCTGATCTATCTTTCGTATCCGTCATCCTTCGTATCCTGACAGGTTCTCTCTCGTACTGTAAGCTTCTGTTGTATCCCTCAGAATCTTTTGTATCACCCAAAATGCCGTTTCCTACGTTTTTGACTCCTAGCTGCCGCTAGGTGGGTAACCGCATGTCAGTTTCTGTCTTCCACTGCTCGCGTACCTTGCGGTACTGGTGGCTTGACATCTGCCTCCAAATATAAGAATCCCATAAAAGTAAATGTAGGTTCAAAAATGTAGGGTGTCGCACATCCCAGGCTGTTTCTTACTGGTTTTATTATACTTTAATATGCCCCGATCTGCAACCAAAAATTAGTGCCAATTTCTGTGCGCATTTCTATTTTTTTTCTGAATGTAAAATGCGCCGCGCATCTTTAATGATTATTGCTCGGGAAATACGGACGCAGCGTATTTGCCATCTGTGCAATCGGCATGCTCTGCAGCCACACTCTTCCCGGTCCCGTAATCACGGTATTAAAAATACCCTCGCCGCCGAAGAGCATATTCTTCACTCCCGGCACCGTCTTCACTTCGATCTTGCAGGAGCCTGTCATGGCTGCAAGGTATCCCGTGTCCACAACAATCTGCTGTCCGGGTGCAAGTTCATATTCTTTAATATAACCATCAAATTCCAGAAATGCGGTTCCACTTCCGGAAAGCTTCTGCATAATAAATCCCTCTCCTCCGAAAAGTCCGCTCCCGATTCTCTGCTGAAAGAACACGGACAGATCCACGCTGGATACAGCAGCAAGAAATGCCGATTTCTGCACGATCAAATCCTGTCCCGGTACAATATCAAACGCCCGGATTGATCCTGGGAACGACGATGCAAACGCGATCATCCCATTCCCGTTCATTGCCGTGTAGCGGTTTAAGAAAATACTTTCCCCCGAAAGCGCTCTTCCAAACATCTTGCCGATGCCGCCACCAGTCGTCTCCATTTTCATATTCGGGGACATCCACGACATGGCACCACTCTCCGTAATCATTACCTCTCCCTGCTCCAGATTGCAGATGACAACTGGAAGCGGTTCTCCCTCAATCGAATATCTCATAACGCTCTCCTTCCTCTGTTGCGGACGCCCTACATCCGCTGTCCTTTTTCAGCTCTGTCTCAGTAAAAGCGCCCGGCAGAAGCTCCTCCAAGGTAAAAATCTTATATGTTCCGTCCTCCTTTACCAGGATGATCTGAAACGTATCCGCCTTGCAGAACTCCGACATTACCTGTCTGCACACGCCGCACGGATACAGATAATCGTCCGCGTCACCGCTGATGGCGATTGCCGTAAAATCACGCTCCCCTTCGGATACCGCCTTGAAAAACGCCGTCCGCTCCGCACAGTTCGTCGGTGTGTACGCGGCATTTTCGATGTTGCATCCCGTATAAATCTTACCATCTGCAGTAAGAAGCGCCGCACCTACCCTGAAATGGGAATATGGTACATACGCATGTTCCTTTGCCTCGATTGCCTTTTTTGCCAGCAACTCTATATTCAGATCCATCCTGTATCCTCCCTTTTTACATCTGATGATCCTTTTTTATTGTAATAGACTCTTCTGAAAAAAGAAAGCATTTTTTGGTACTTTCCCTTTTTAAGGTACCAGTTTTCTTTTAAATTTTAAAATTTTCATTAAATATAATTCAATTTTCTTGTATAAAAATAAGTACATATGCTATGATGAAAAGACGAAAACATTAAGGAGGGCTAACAATGAATCAATTCTGTGAAATTACACCCGAACTGCGTCGGCTGGCCGCAAAGTCTGCCGAATGTTCAAAAATAGACCCGGAATTATACACAAGATACGATGTCAAACGCGGTCTGCGCGATCTGAACGGAAAAGGTGTCCTGGTCGGACTGACGGAGATCTCGGAAGTCAGTTCCACAAAAATTGTCAATGGTGAATCTGTTCCCGCAGACGGCGAGCTCTTCTATCGTGGTTACAATGTCAAAGATCTGATTGCCGGACTTCCCGAGGACAGCCACTTCGGCTTTGAGGAATGTACCTATCTGCTGCTTTTCGGCAAGCTTCCCAAGAAGCATGAGCTGCGCGATTTTTCGGCTCTGCTGAGCAGTTACCGGACGCTGCCGACCAGCTTTGTGCGTGACATTATTATGAAGGCGCCCAGCAAGGACATGATGAATACGCTTGCGCGCAGTGTCCTTACCTTATATTCTTACGATGAGATGGCGGATGATGTTTCGCTTCCCAATGTTCTCAGACAATGTCTGCAGTTAATCAGTCTTTTCCCGCTTTTATCCGTGTACGGTTATCAGGCATACAAGCATTATCATGACGGCGCGAGCCTGTTTATTCATTCCCCGAAGGAAGAATATTCCACCGCCGAAAATATTCTGCACATTTTAAGACCGGACAGCAAGTTCTCGCCGCTTGAAGCAAAGCTTTTGGATATTGCCCTGATTCTTCACATGGAACACGGCGGCGGTAACAACTCCACCTTTACCACCCACCTGGTATCTTCCTCCGGAACCGATACATACTCCGTTATTGCGGCATCGTTAGGTTCCCTCAAAGGTCCCAAGCACGGCGGTGCCAACATCAAGGTGGTGCGCATGTTCGACGATATGAAGGCCAATCTCAAGGACTGGACGGATGAGGAGGAGATCAGCCGTTACCTGACTGCCCTGCTCCACAAGGAAGCGTTCGATCACGCCGGTCTGATCTACGGTATGGGACACGCGGTCTATTCGCTGTCCGATCCGCGTGCACAGATCTTCCGCGGATTCGTAAAGCGTCTCTCCGCAGAAAAGGGCTATGAAAAAGAATTCGCACTCTACACGGCAGTGGAACGTCTTGCCCCGCAGATCATTGCCGCCGAGCGCAAGATCTATAAAGGAGTCAGCCCGAATGTCGACTTCTTCAGCGGATTCGCCTACAGCATGCTCGGACTTCCGGTCGAACTCTACACGCCGATTTTCGCCATCGCGCGAATCGCCGGATGGAGTGCGCACCGTCTGGAGGAAGTTGCAGGCGGCGGCAAGATCATGCGTCCTGCCTACAAAAATGTCGGTGAGCATAAGATTTATGTCCCGATGGATGAGCGTGTCTGATTTTCACAGCACACCTCATTCTAAAAAAGCCGCCCCGGACTGACGGAGCGGACAAAATGGAATACTATGGAAAATACGCGAGATGAGAGAACTCCGTCTGTAATGGACGGGGCTCTTCTTTAGAGGAAAATGCGAGTGTTTCTTTCATGCCGCGTTTGACATCTTATTCTGTGTCTTTGCCACGTTTGAACACTCCGCCGGCTGTGTCCGACACGCCGCAGACAATGAGCGACCTTCCTAGTGGCGCTAATGCCGCTGCTTCACAGACAATATAAAATCGCGCGAACCGAAACTCGTTGGCATCTGCTATTGAAAATATGGCAGATGCCAATTCAAACATCGGCTTCGCGCGATTATGTTTTGTTCAGCAGCGGTATAAGCGCCACACGAAAGCTCTAAAATTGTCTGTGGCGTGCGGACTCATCCGGCGGAGTGCTCCAAACTTGGAAAGACACGGATCATCAGGGATGTCAAACGCGGTATGATTAGAAACACCGGATTTTACGATCAGAAGAACCGCCGGCCATTATAGCCGGAGTTCTAAGTTCGCATATTGCCACATGCTTCCTCCTGCCCGCTCCGTCAATCCGCGGGCAGCTCTTTTAAACACTCTGATATACTTTCAGTTCAAACCAGAAGGTAGAACCTTTGCCCACTTCGCTCTCTACTCCGTAGCGTGCATCGTGCAGTTCCAGAATATTTTTTACGATCGAAAGTCCGAGTCCGGTTCCCATGACCGCCCGCTTGTGTGTCTTGTCCACTTTATAGTAGCGGTCCCACACATACGGAAGCGCCTCCGGAGCGATTCCCTCGCCGCTGTCCGTCACTTCGATCCGCACATATCCGTCTTCCCGCACAATCTGACGCACCCAGATCTGTTTGTCATCCCCGGTGTAATTGATTGCGTTATTGACCAGATTGTAGATGACCTGGAAGATTTTGTACTCGTCCGCCTCCACCATGACCATCTGGTCGTAGGAGAAATCAATCTTATAACCATCCTGCTCTTTTAACTTATTATACCGTGCAAATACAGACTGAATACTCTCGGTCAGGTTGTAGACCGTGACATTTTTTTCCATTACACCTGCCTGAAGCTTGGAGATGTCTAACATATCATTGACGAGATTGGTCAGCCGCTCCGCCTCGTCAATGACCACCTGCACATTTTCCGGAGAATTTTCCCCCGGCAGATCCCTCATGACCTCTGCGTAGGCAATGATCATCGTGAGCGGTGTCCGCAGGTCATGCGATACATTGGCAATCAGTTCCCGCCGCAGGCGCTCGCTCTTTCCAAGTTCCCGCGCAGTCATATTCAGGGTATCGGAAAGTTCCGCGACCTCCCGGTAATCGGTTCCGTCAAAATGAACGTCAAAATTGCCGCCTGCCATCTCCTTCGCGGAGGCATTCAGACCGATCAGGGAACGTGACACTTTTCTTGAAATCAAAAGTGCAATACCGAGCGAGAGAACAATCATGATGACTGTGATCCATACCAGTTCGGCACGCAGTGTATTGACCGTCGCATCCACCGGCGTCAGCTGCGCGTTCACAAACAGGATTCTCTCACTTCCGTCGATCGAGACGACGTTCACGTAAATGACGCTCTCAATCCGTTCCTGTCCGTGGTTCTGCATAAAGCCATTCTGCACTGGCATTCCTGCAGTCTCCTGCTCTGCGCCGTTGGCTGCACCTGGGGCATTTTCTGCTCCCGCCCCTGCCACATCGGCTGCATCCGGGGAGTTTCCCGCTCCTGTGGCACCCGCTGCCGCATCCGGGGCATTTTCTGCTCCCGCTCCTGTCACATCGGCTGCATCCGGGATATTTCCGGCTCCCTCCGCATCAGCTGCCGCATCGGGATTCATCACGTCCTGCGGATTCTGAAAATCATTCTTCCCGACATCTCCCTCAAATTCCAGCTTCGTGCTACCGCCCTTGCTTTTGGCAGCTTCGTACAGCTTCTGTATCATCTCCTGCGGCATCTCGCACAGCCTGGAATTTGGAATATATTCTGCGCTGTAAATGGTGTTTCCGTCCGTATCCGTGACAAACACGATCATGTTATTCTGCGCCGCCAGCGCATCGATCTGTTCTTCAATGTTCTGGGAATCGCTCTGTAAGACCTCAATCACTTCCGAGGTGAGTTCCAGTGCCTCCTGGGACTTGATCTTCTTATAGAACTTGTCCAGATAACAGATCTGCACAAGCCACAGCACCGTCAAAAGGATTCCGGTAAACACCAGAAGATAGAAAAAGATTTTCCATTTGATACTGATTTTTTCATGCTTCAAACCGGTACCCCACCCCTCTTAACGTGACAAGGAACTTGCGGTAGTCCCCAAGGCTGCTGCGCAGCAGCTTGATATGGGTATCCAGCGTACGGTCGTCCCCGTAATAATCATATCCCCACACCTCGGTAATCAGCTTTTCACGCTCCAGTGCAATATTCCGGTTCCGCACCAGATAAAACAGCAAGTCGTATTCTTTCGGAGAAAGTTCGGCGCGCTTTCCATCCACCGTCACAGTCCTTCCGGTAAAATCAATGACAAGCCCCTCCGCCTGGAAAATCTCATGCCCGTTCGTGCCTGCGAAATCTCTTCCGCCGTTGCGGTCAATGACCACTTTTACACGCATCATAAGCTCCTTCGGAGAAAACGGCTTCACCACATAATCGTCAATTCCAAGTTCAAATCCGTGAATCTTATCATACTCTTCTCCGCGTGCCGACAGCATGATCACCGGAATGTTTTTGGTCTTGCGGATCTCCCGGCAGGTTGAAAAGCCGTCCAGCTCCGGCATCATAATATCGAGAATAATCACGTCAAAATCCTGCTCTCTGCAGAGCTTTACCGCCTCCATGCCGTCTTTTGCCTCGGTAATGTCGTACCCCTCGAACTCTCCGTATTTTCTTATAATCGCCCTGATTTTTTCTTCGTCATCTACTACCAGTATTCTTCTCATAACGCAGATACCTCCCTGTTTTTGACATCATATCGTCGCAATGTGACGTTCCTGTGAATGCCATCTGATGATTCGGAGAATCTTTTATAAAAACTGTTCCCTTGCCTTGCGCAGCTGGGACTGGAACCACAGAAATGCCGCCAGGAAGATTAAAAGTTCAACCACGTTAAATGCACCGAGCGATACCACTTTATCATTGATAATTCCAAGGACACCCACAGCGATAATCAATGCGCCGAACACTGCCTCTTTCCAGTAAATAAACGTTATGAACTCCTTCGTTTTTCTGCATCTGGCAATCTCCTCCGCCGTGATGACCGCCGAGCTGATCTTCCCGGTCTTTTTCATCTTAAGTGCTGCTGCGATCATATATACCCCGAAAATGGCGATGACCACATCAAATATCAGCATTACGTCCATTCTTTTATCCTCTCATTCCAGTCGACTGATTCGACATATTTTTTTTACATTATCTATCTTCTTCTTACAAAATTCAATATATTCATTGAACTATTTTTCTTTGTTAGTGTAAAATAGAAGCGAATATAATTATGATGACAGAGGAGATGCATTATGATGTTAAATGGCATTAAGATTCTCATTGGCGACGACTCCATACTTGCAAGAAAGCAGTTAAAGGATATTGTTTCCACATATGGTACTCCAGTGTTTCTGGAAGCTTCCAATGGACAGGACGCCATCGACCTCTACAAAAAAGAGTCACCTGAATTGGTTTTCCTTGATATTGTCATGCCTGTAAAGGACGGCATTGCTGCCATTACCGAGATCAAGGCATATGATAAGGATGCTGATATTATTGTCGTTTCATCCGTCGGTACTCAGACACAGTTAAAAGCTGCCATTGAAGCCGGGGCTAACGATTTTATCCAGAAGCCGCTGAATGCAGAACAGATTCATCACATTATTTCTTCAAGATTTGAAGGGAGATAAGCTATGTACGCTCAGTTTTTCGGAAATTACTTATTATCACACGGTGTCGTTACCAGGGAGCAGCTGTTAGAAACCATGCATCGGAAGTCTTCAACCAAGATCAAACTTGGCACTCTTGCCATTCATGCCGGATATATGACCGCAAACGAGGTAGACCGTATCGTCATTCTTCAGACACACGAGGACAAGCGTTTTGGTGAACTCGCCATTCATGAGGGATATCTCACAGAGGCGGAAGTGACTAAGCTTCTCGCAGAGCAGAAGCCGGATTTTCTTCTTCTCGGACAGGCACTTGTGGACGAAGGACTCATCAATAATCAGCAGCTCCAGGAGTTGATCATTGATTATCAGTCAGAGAACGAACTGGACGATTACAGTTACCCGAGGAAGATCAGGATGCCATCCGCCATATGATCGAGAACTTTTTCATTCTCGCTGAGCGTCCGCTCTCAAAGTATGAAATCTCTTTTTTCCAGCTTTTGTTCAATAATCTCTATCGGTTTATCGGAGATGATTTCACACTGGTTTCTCCGAGCAGTTGCAAGGAATACCCGACCAACTACTGCGTATCACAGAAAGTAAGCGGATCGTTTTCCATCCGGACTTATCTCGATATTCCAGAGAATACATGTATTGCTTTTGCATCCAAGTATGTCAACGAAAACTTTACAGAATTTGATGAGTATGTGCGTTCTTCTGTAGAAGATTTTATCAATCTGCACAACGGTCTGTTCTGTGTCAATATGTCAAACGAGTTCTCCATGAATCTGTCACTGGAGGCTCCGGTTGTAGAAGAAAAAGATCTGCTTACCTTTGAGCATGAGACTTATCTTCTGCCGGTTTTATTCCCGTTTGGAACGCTTCACTTCATCTTTGAAATCTGTTCCGAAAAATAGTCCGTTATCAAAAAAGATTTTCCAAAAAAAAGCTGCACACGCGGGGGTGCAGCTTTTTTATGTCTTTCACATTTCTCAATTAGATTTTCAGGAAATTCTTTACTACCTGCGGCATCTCATCCACTTCACACACGGTATCGTGAAGCACCTTCGCATTGCGGATCTCCTCAATCGCCTGCGGAACGGCTACGTTCGCAATCCGGCTCAACTCATCCACCAGTTCAAAATCGGACATGCTGTCGTACTTGTGGTCAATGGCATCCATCACACTTCTTGTAAACTTAAACGGGCTTGCCGTGGACGCAATCACGGTCTTGGTGTCTACATCGCCGGTATCCTTTTTGTATTTTCCATATACACCGGCAGCAACAGCTGTATGTGTATCGATCACGTAGCCTGTCTTCTCATAAAGTGTACGGATGACCTCTGCCGTCTCCGCCTCGCTTGTGTAATTGCCATAGAAATCCTTAAGCTGTGCTCTCATCTCCGGCGTAATCTCGTATTTTCCGGTGGTCGTCAGCTCTCATCAGCGCGGCATTCTTCTCGGCGTCATTTCCCGCAATGCGGTAGATCAGACGCTCCAGATTGCTGGAAATCAGAATGTCCATCGACGGTGAGCTTGTCAGCATAAATTCACGGTTCTTGTCATATGTGCCTGTGGAGAAGAAATCATATAAAACTTTGTTCTCGTTGGACGCACAAATCAGCTTGGCAATCGGTATTCCCATATTTTTCGCATAAAATGCAGCCAGAATATTGCCGAAGTTGCCGGTAGGAACAACGACATTCACCGGCTCATCCTTTGCGATCACGCCGTTCGCATAGAGCTTCGCGTAGGCGTAGACATAATATACAATCTGCGGTACAAGTCTTCCGATATTGATGGAATTCGCGGAGGAAAACTGATATCCGGCAGCGTCCATCTCTTTTGCCAGCGCCGCATCCGAGAACATCTTCTTCACGCCAGTCTGCGCCTGGTCAAAGTTCCCGTGAATGCCGACAACAAACGTATTGTCACCTTTCTGGGTCACCATCTGCTTCTCCTGGATCGGGCTTACACCGTTCTTCGGATAGAATACAATGATTTTCGTTCCCGGAACATCGGAAAATCCTGCCAGCGCTGCCTTTCCGGTATCTCCCGAGGTGGCAGTCAGAATCACGATCTCATTCTTTACATGATTCTTCTTCGCAGCGGTCGTCAGCAGATACGGTAGAATGGACAGTGCCATATCCTTAAAAGCGATCGTGGAACCGTGGAACAGTTCCAGGTAATATGCGCCGTCCGCCTCCACAAGCGGTGCGATCTCCTCTGTGTCGAACTTGCTGTCATACGCGGAATTGATACAGTGCTTTAACTCCTCCTCGGTAAAATCCGTCAGAAAACGCTTCATGACTTCATATGCTGTCTCCTGATAGGACATTTTGCCAAGTTCTTCCATCGGCACATCCAGCGCCGGAATCTGTGTCGGTACAAACAGTCCTCCGTCATTTGCCAGACCACGCAGAATCGCCTGCGATGCCGTTACTCTTTCCTGTGCGTCTCTCGTACTTGCATACACTAATTCCATCTTCATAATCCTCTTATCTCTTTCTTCTTGTAACATGCGATGTACAAAAAAAATGTACAGTCTCTTATATACTTAACTCACATTATATAAGAAACTGTACATTCATGTCAATGCACTAACGTACTAAAATATTATACATTTTTAAATCGTCCGGCTTCTCCCTTTAAGCGGTCGCTGATGCTCTGATTCGTCTCCATCTCCGAATGAACGGTGTCGATATTGGACACCAGAACCGTCGTGCTGCTCGCCGCATTTCCGACACTGTTTGCACTCTCCTCAATCGCCGTGGAAATGTCGCGGATGGAATCCACCGTCTTCTCCATGATCTGCTGCAGGTTGCGCGCCTTCTCCTCAAAATGATCCATCGTGGTATTCACATACGCCGCATCATCCCGGTACTGTACACCGTTTTCTACAAATCGGTCATAATCCGGCATGATCGTCCCGTCGATGTATTCGACGATCGCGTTGGAATTGTTGGCGAGCTTATTCACTGCCTGCGTTACCAGCGCGTTGATGGACTGAATATTGTTCGCGGTCTCTCTGGTGGAATCCGCCAGCTTTCGTATCTCATCCGCGACAACTGCAAATCCTTTTCCGGCTTCGCCTGCTCTCGCCGCCTCAATGGAAGCATTCAGTGCAAGGAGGTTCGTCTGGCTGGATACGCTTAAGATCTCCTCCGTCAGCTCGTTGACGCGATCCACACTCTTGCTCTCCTCAATGGCAGCCTTTAAGTCTCGATGATATCCGTAATCATCCGGCTGGTCGTCTCCTTGTTGGCAACCGCTTTCTCCTTCATATCCTCCGCGCGGCTCTGCATCTCGGTCGCATAGGAGTTCATATCCTGTGATTCTTTTGTAATCTCATTCACATCCTGCCCGATCTGCGCCACATTGGTATTGACCGTGTTGACGGCAGACGCCACTTCCTGCATGGTAGCCGAGAGTTCCTCCATCACGGCAGAAATATCGCAGGCATTGGAGTTTGCTGTGCCGACACTGCCCGAAACGCGCGATACGATCTCGCCCATCTCCCTGGAGTCAATCACAATACGGCTCATAATCTGCTGCAGGGTCTCTAAGAACACGTTGATGCCGCCGGCAAGCTGTCCGATCTCATCCTTACTCTTCAAAGAGATTCTGCGTGTCAGATCCCCGTTGCCGGACTCGATCTCTTTTAAAATATCATTCAGCTGTGTCGTCGCACTCTTGACCGGATTTACAACGTTGCGTACCGATCCGATCACCGCAACGACAAAGAACAACAGCACAAGTACAAATGTGACACCGCTGACTGCCCGTGAATTATTGTATACAGATTCCTGCTCCGCCACGCCGGCATTCACATTTGCTTCCATATATCCTTCCAGCTCCGTGAGCACGCCGTCCACATTCTCGCTGGTCGGCGCCAGCACCGTGTTGCAGATCTGTCTCGCCTTGTCCTTATTCCCGCGGGAAATAAAGTCTGCAATCCGGTCATAGACCTCGGTGTAATCGGCAAACTTTTCCCGAAGCGTCTCCATTGCCGCAGCTTCCTCCTGCGTCTGTGTCAGCGCCTCATAGGAATCAATCGACGTCTGAATGTCCGTGCGGTACTGATCCACCTGCTCCATTTCAGCTACTATCTGGATATATCACATGAGCTGAAATTCGATATAGACGATTTGTTTTACTACTCTGAGCATCGCATATTAAAACGCCAGACATCTGTACGTCAACGACTACGGCATGCAGGTCACCCTGCTTAGCCGCTATGGCATACAGCCTCATGCTGTTTGCGGACGGGACTATGTATTTGTAAACAACGATTCAACCGACATGCGCTACGAAAACATCAAGCTGTTAAATCCATACCATGGTGTAGAGATTGTCAAAAACTGCAGGGCTCGACAAATATAAAGCACGCATACACATAAACGGCAATTTTGTAATAGGAACCTACAACACAATCGAAAAGGCCGCTATTGCCTACAATAAAGCTGTCGATATGGCACATGCACATGGCATAGAAAAAACTATCCGGAAAACTATATCGAAAGTGTATCAGGCAAGGAATACGCGGATATTTACACTTCTGTGACAGTTTCCGATAAATATGTGCAATATCTGCAGCAATTTGATTTATAGAACGCATATCCCACAGTTTGCATATTACCATTACTTTTAATATTGTACTAAAAACTCCCCAGGCGCGGTTATATAACCTCGGGAATTTTTATAATTACTTCTGATTTATATAGTTTACAAGTCCCTCGCAGTCGATAATCTTCTGCATGAATGGTGGGAATGCCTGTCCCTTAAACTTCTCTCCTGTTGTCTCATCTGTGATGATACCGGAATCAAAGTCCACTGTCACCTCATCACCTGCATTTATTGCCTTTGCCGCCTCCGGGCACTCGATAATCGGCAGTCCGATATTGATTGCATTGCGGTAGAAGATTCTTGCAAATGTCTCCGCGATGACACAGCTCACGCCGGAAGCCTTGATGGCGATCGGCGCATGTTCTCTCGACGAACCGCATCCGAAGTTCTTATTTGCTACGATAATATCGCCCGCTTTTACCTTTTTCACAAAATCCTTGTCAATGTCCTCCATGCAGTGTGTCGCCAGTTCCTTCGGATCAGAAGAATTCAGATAACGTGCAGGAATGATGACATCCGTATCGACATTGTCTCCGTATTTAAATACATGACCCTTTGCTGCTTTCATTGTTCTTCCTCCAATCTTTACATAACATCCTTTGGTCCTGAAATCTTACCTGTAATGGCACTTGCAGCTGCAACAGCAGGGCTTGCCAGATAAACCTCAGAATCCACATGACCCATACGTCCGACAAAGTTACGGTTTGTGGTAGATACGCATCTCGCCCTCAGCGAGCACTCCCATGTATCCGCCAAGACATGGTCCGCAGGTAGGTGTGCTAACAATGGCACCCGCCTCGATAAATGTCTTAAGAAGGCCCTCTTCCATAGCCTGAAGATAAATCTTTTGTGTGGCAGGAATCACGATAACCCTGATACCATCCGCAACCTTTTTACCCTCAAGAATCTTTGCTGCAATACGCAGATCATCCATACTGCCGTTGGTACATGAACCGATTACTACCTGGTCAATCTTTACATCACCCACCTCATCGATGGTACGTGTATTGTCAGGCAGATGTGGGAATGAAACTGTAGACTTAAGTGTGCTAAGGTCGATTGTATATTCCTCATCATACTCTGCATCACTATCAGCCTCATACTCTGTGAACGGACGCTTTGAATGCTCCTTCATGTACTCTCTTGTGAGATCATCTACAGGAAGATACCATTCTTGCCGCCGGCCTCAATTGCCATATTGGCGATAGTAAATCTGTCATCCATAGAAAGATATTTAAGTCCCTCTCCGACAAACTCCATTGACTTATAAAGTGCGCCGTCCACACCAATCATACCGATGATATGAAGGATGACATCCTTACCGCTGATCCACTCAGCCGGTTTTCCGATGATATTGAACTTGATGGCAGAAGGTACCTTAAACCAGGCTTTTCCTGTAGCCATTCCTGCTGCCATATCAGTGCTTCCCACACACCTGTAGAGAAGGCTCCTAAAGCCCCGTATGTACATGTATGAGAATCAGCTCCTATAATCACATCTCCTGCCACAGTCAGTCCCTGCTCAGGTAAAAGTGCATGCTCAATGCCCATTTTTCCTACATCAAAGTAATTTGTAATCTCGTTTTTGCAGGCAAACTCGCGAACACATTTACAGTGTTCTGCTGACTTGATGTCCTTGTTCGGCACGAAATGATGATCCATAACAAGTGCGATTTTATCTTGTATTAAACACTCCCTCTACCTTCATCTTATCCATCTCATGAATCGCTACCGGCGATGTAATATCATTTCCAGAACCAGATCCAGATCTGCCTCAATGAGCTGCCCTGCACAGACAGACGGAAGTCCGGCATGCGCCGCAAGAATCTTCTGTGTCATTGTCATACCCATATTCTATCCCCTCCTACTTTCAAACTCTATTTTCGTGTGTGTGTAATATTCATCTGATTCGTGACTATTTTATCATAGCACATACTATAATAAAAATACATAGCTGCCAAGGAGCTTTACATCAGCCAGCCCGCCATCAGCAAATCCATCCAGAAGCTCGAGGAAAGCGTCGGCTGCTTCCCGCGGCGTAGTATTAACCGACGAGGGACAGCTGCTCTACGAGCATGTCAAGACTGCCTTTGAAACGCTCACACTCGGGGAAGAAAAGTTAAAGCGCTCGATTGAGCTTGGTGTCGGTCACTTGAAGATCGGTGTCTCCGCAACCCTTTGCAAATACATGCTGCTTCCCTACTTAAAGGAATTCATCCGGCAGAATCCGCATATCACGATCTCCATCCACTGTCAGTCCACGAACGACACTTTAAAGCTGCTCGAGGATGACAAAATCGATATCGGTCTGACCGGAAAGCCGGACAATGTAAAGAATATACATTTTGACTATCTGGAAGAGATCGAGGATATTTTTGTGGCGACCAAAGACTATCTGCGCAATCTGCATGCCCGTGGCGTCCGCAAAGACGAAATTCTCACTTCCTCCACACTGATGCTCTTAGACCAGAACAACATGACACGCCAGTACATCGACGACTATCTGCAGGAGAATCATATCGTTGTTCACGATTCCATCGATATCTCCAGCATGGATCTGCTGATTGATTTCGCCAGGATCGGCGTCGGCGTCGCCTGCGTCATCAAGAGCTTCGTGCAGGATGATCTCGCCTCCGGTTCCCTCGTGGAGATTCCGCTCGGCATTCCGATTCACAAGCGCGAGGTTGGTTTCGCCTACCGCACCAACAGCAAATCTTCCAAATCGCTCAATGAGTTCATTCAGTTCTATCAGAATTTTTAAAGGAAAATCTCCGCTATTTGCAAATAAACAGCGGAGATTTTTTTTTTATAGCCCAACTAGCGATTCTACTCATCCTCCACTTTCTCCATAGAAAAAATCCCTTGTATATATTCGTTTTCTTTCAAAGTTCTATTTTTCCAATCCTCCCGGTAAAAAAAGCGGATCTCATCTCCTTCCTTACCATCCACCGGGTGCTCCAGATACCATGGTTCTGTCAGACTGATGTCATAAACTCCGCTGCGTCCTTTGGCATCCGTTACCTTTCCTCTAACTTCCCAATAATCTTCATGAACCTCAAGAATAGTTGCATCCATGCTGACCATATATACTGCAAATTTCTCTTTCAGGCTTTTGCCGATACCCAGACCTGCAACCACCACTAACAGCGCCGCCATAATCATCAACAGTCCCCGATATCTTTTCTTTTTTTGCCGGACTTCGTTTGCTGCCACTGCAATACCATCCTCAAATACAGCGGCACTGACTTTTCCTTCTTCCTTTGGCAATTTCTCTCCCGCAAACAACTCTGCCACCGTCACATCCAGTGCTCCTGCGAGTGCTTCCCAGACTGCAATGTCCGGAAATGCCTTTCCCTGCTCCCATTTGGATATCGTTTTGTCCGACAGATTCAGGATCTTTGCAAGTTCAAGCTGTGTCATCTGTTTTTCTTTTCTAAGTGTCCGGACAAATCCTCCAAACGTCACATTATCAATCATTCATCCTCTCTCCTTTCTGTTTCTATTCTACTACATCTGCCACATTTTTTCACTCTACTCCAAGTAGAATAACAAAAAACAGGAATATTCCGCTCTGTATGCCAGAAAGAGAACGATTCCTGTTTTTTTATATCATCTTTTTATTTAATTTTTCAAATACTCCAGCAATGCCCTGCAGCGTTCTTCGGTGAGATCATTTAGCTTTATGTTGACATCCATCTCTGCCGAAGAACCATTATTTGCTGCTCTGATCTGTTCCGCCTCCGCCTCTTTTTCCGTGATCCAGCTTTTTTGTTCTTCCAGAATCTGAGCAAATTCTGTCTCATCTGAATTATATTTCACGATGTGCCAGATCTGGTTTAAGCTATCATCACTATTCTGGTACATCTGTGCTGTAATCTCATTCATTTCCTGCTGCGTTGAGGCACTCTGTAATTGCTGTTCCAGTTCGTCGTTGTAGCTCAACAGACTATTATATATTCCCTGCGCTTCCTCTGACGGGGTTGACCTCTCATAGGAATAAATTCCATATTCATTCGGCTCATTGACGATCACCGTCATCGTCAGTTCCGTTTCGCTCTCATTTCCCGCTGCAATCCAGAACCATTCGTCTTCCGTCAGCTTTTCTCTCGGCGTACCCGGCAGATAGATCCGAAGGTATCCGTTCCCTCCAGACCATAGACATCCGTGTAAACATAAAGCATATCATCCAGAATCTCTGTATCTCCGACCGTATTCTGATAGGAAATATCCGCAAGTGACATCTCATAAGTATCGTCGTCTACCTTCGTTAAGTTCGTGAAATGTCCTGAAAAATTGCAGTAATACATGGTTCCATTCGGATAGCCATCCCCGGTATCCCCATATCTGAATCGTGATATACGCCGGAAAAAGAGCCATCCTTCTCAATGGTAAAATCCGTTGACCATCCACCTGCACCACTGCAAAATTCAAACTGCAGCGCTACAAGATCTGCGAAAGTAAGTCCCGTCTCTGCATGGTCTGACTCTGTTGTCTGTAATTCTGCCTCTTCACTTCCTTCTGTATCCGTCTGCTCCGGTGCCTGTCCTTCTTCTCTTGTCTCTGATGCAGTCTCACTTTTCTGTTCTGCATCTGCGTTCGACGTGTTTTTTTCTTCACTTCCGCAGCCTGCCATACCCATACATAAAGCCCCTGCCACCAGTAGCCATTCTGCCCATTTTTTCATCGCTTTTTTCCCCATGTTCTACATTTTCTTATCGCTGTTCTGCCCGTTCAAAATTGTGAATCCAGTCCGCTTTCAGGAAATACACAAGGAAAATAATCGAGCTGATCGACCACGTCAGCGGATACGCCCAGAAGATCACCTGGATCCTCGGAATAAAATGCACGGTTATCGTAATGTAAGTGATCCGGATGATGCACCAGGAAACCAGCATCACGAACATCGGCACCGCGGATTTTCCCGCACCGCGCATGATTCCTGCAATACAGTGTGAGAACGCCAGGAAGCAGTAAAACAGTGCCTCCACGTGTGCCTGCCGCGTTGCAAATCCCACAACCTCGGCACTGCTGTCAAAGGCTGCCGCCAGGTACGGGATCAGCGAATATACGATCACGCCGACCAGTTCCGCAAGCGTCATGGAACAGACAATACCGAACGCCGCACCTTTTTTCGCCCGGTCATACTGCCTTGCGCCCAGGTTCTGCCCAATAAACGTTGTGAGCGCCATCGCAAAACAGGTAATCGGCAGGAAGGCAAACCCTTCAATCTTGGAATACACGCCGCACCCTGCGACTGCCATCACGCCAAACTTGTTAATATTGGACTGCACCACGATGTTGGCAATCGAAATAATCGAGTTCTGCAGACCGGAGGGCAGACCAAAGCTGATAATCTGCCGAAGCTGCGCCGGATGAAACCGGATCTCCCGTATTTTTACCTGATAAATATCGTTCGTGCGCACCAGCCGGATAAAACAGAGCAGCGCACTCGCCGCCTGTGAGATTGCCGTGGCAAGCGCCGCCGATCCGACGCCCATTCTAAGGACACCGACAAACAGCAGATCCAGCACAATGTTCACGATCGAAGAAAAAATCAGATAATACAGCGGATGTCTGCTGTCTCCCACCGCCTGCAGAATGCCCATCACAATGTTATACATGACAAATGCAAGCGATCCCGCAAAATAAGTGCGGAAATACAGGATTGAATTCGGCAGTACCGACTCCGGCGTTCCCATGAGAACCAGAATCTGCGGTGCCAAAAACATGCCGATCACGGTAAGTAAAAGTCCTGAGACAAGTCCAAATGCCACATCCGTATGCACCGCTTTCTTCAGATTCTCATAGTCTCTCGCCCCGAAGTATTTGGAGATCACAACGCCTGCGCCAACGGCAATTCCGTTAAAAAATCCTACCAGAAGAAAAATAAGACTTCCGGATGAACTGACAGCGGCAAGCGCATCGCTGCCCAGGAAATTGCCGACGATCAGGGAATCGACGGTATTATATAATTGCTGAAATAAATTTCCCAAGAAGAGAGGGATTGCAAATGCTACAACCCCTTTCCAGATGGAACCTTCTAAAAGCTTCGTTCCTTTTTCCATATCTTATTTCATTACAATGTTGACAATTCTTCCCGGAACATAGATTTCTTTTACGATGTTGCCGGTGAGCTTATCTGCGATGGATTCCTTTGCCTTGGCAATGACATCCTCCTTCGCGTCATCTCTTCCGATTGCCAGCGTTCCTTTCGTCTTTCCGTTGATCTGCACTGCAATCTCAACAGTATTTTCTACAGTCTTCGCTTCCTCGTATTCCGGCCAGGTCTGCTCATATACATAGCCGCTGCCGCCGATGATCTGCCAGAGTTCCTCTGTGATATGCGGCGCAACCGGATTTAAGAGAATGAGCAGGGTCTTGTACTCGCCCTTTGTGATGGAGCCCTTCTTTGTAAAATCATTGAGCAGCGCCATCATTGCTGCGATCGCCGTGTTGTACTTCAGATTCTCATAATCACTGCTTACCTTCTTGATCGTCTGATGCATCTTTGTCTCAAGATCCGAAGAGTATCCCTCCTCGTTGGTCATGATATCCTGCAGTTTCCAGATACGCTCCAGGAAGCGGCGGCATCCCTTGACGCCATCTTCCGACCAGGAAGCGCTCAAATCAAACGCACCGATGAACATCTCATAGGTTCTTAACGTATCGGCACCGTACTCTCTTACGATATCATCCGGGTTTACCACGTTGCCTCTGGACTTACTCATCTTCTCGCCGTTCTCACCCAGGATCATGCCGTGGGAAGTACGCTTCTGATAAGGCTCCGGACACGGAACAACCCCCTGATCGTAGAGGAACTTATGCCAGAATCTGGAGTAGAGCAGATGAAGTGTCGTGTGCTCCATACCGCCGTTGTACCAGTCAACCGGCATCCAGTATTTTAACGCCTCTTTGCTTGCGAGTGCCTCGTCGTTGTGCGGATCGGTATATCTTAAGAAATACCAGGAAGATCCCGCCCACTGTGGCATGGTATCTGTCTCACGCTTTGCCGGACCGCCGCAGCACGGGCAGGTGGTGTTCACCCAGTCCGTCATTGCAGCTAACGGAGATTCTCCGTTGTCGGTCGGCATATAACTCTCCACCTCCGGAAGCATCAGCGGAAGTTCGCTCTCATCGATCGGAACGTAACCGCACTTATCACAGTGTACGATCGGAATCGGCTCACCCCAGTAACGCTGACGGGAGAATACCCAGTCTCTCAGCTTGTAGTTGGTCTTCGCGGTACCGATCTTCTTCTCCTCTAAGAACGCGATCATCTTTGCCTTGGCGTCCTTTGACCTCAAGTCCATTTAAGAAATCCGAATTGATCAGAACACCGGTTGCCACATCTGTAAATGCAGCCGCATTGATGTCTACTTTCTCGCCGTTCTTTGCAACGACCTGAATTAACGGCAGGTTGAATTTCTTGGCAAATTCCCAGTCACGCTCATCGTGCGCCGGCACTGCCATGATCGCTCCGGTTCCGTAGGACATCAGAACATAATCGGAAATCCAGATCGGAATCTCCTTGCCGTTGACCGGATTGATCGCGGTCAGACCTTCGATCTGCACGCCTGTCTTCTCCTTGGCAAGCTCTGCACGCTCAAAATCAGACTTCTTCGCTGCCTCGTCGCGGTATGCTGCAATCGCATCCCAGTTTTTCAGTTCATCCTTGTATTTGTCGATGATCGGATGCTCCGGGGATACAACCATGTAAGTAACACCAAACAATGTATCGCAGCGGGTCGTGTATACACGAAGCTTATCCTCCTTGCCCTTGATGGAGAAATCCACCTCGGCGCCCTGGGATTTGCCGATCCAGTTCTTCTGGGATACCTTGACGCGCTCAATGTAATCCACGTGATCCAGTCCCTCGATCAGCTTCTCGGCATAATCGGTAATCTTTAACATCCACTCGCTCTTTACCTTGCGGACAACCGGAGCTCCACAGCGCTCGCAGACACCGTTGACAACCTCCTCGTTTGCAAGACCGACCTTGCAGGAAGTACACCAGTTGATCGGCATCTCTTTTTTTGTAAGCGAGGCCTGCCTTAAACAGCTTTAAGAAAATCCACTGTGTCCACTTGTAGTAGGACGGATCTGTCGTATTGATCTCTCTGTCCCAGTCAAAGGAATATCCGAGTGAATGTAACTGCTCCTTAAAACGCTTCACGTTATTCTCGGTAACGATCTTCGGATGAATCTTATTCTTGATCGCATAGTTCTCGGTCGGCAGACCAAATGCATCCCATCCCATCGGATAAAGTACATTGTATCCCTGCATACGGCGCTTTCTTGCCACAATATCGAGTGCCGTGTACGGTCTCGGATGTCCTACGTGCAGTCCCTGTCCGGACGGATACGGGAACTCCACCAGTGCATAATATTTCGGCTTGCTGTAATCGTCTGTCGCCGCAAAAGCCTTATTGTCATCCCAGACTTTCTGCCATTTTTTCTCGACAACTTTGTGATTGTAAAGTTCTGACATCTTCTCTCTCCTCATCTTTCATTAACGCTTGAAATAACAAAAAAACTCCGTCTCCCGGCATCTGCCGTAAGAGACGAAGTAACGCTACTCCGTGGTACCACTCTGCTTCGCACCGCGCTATGCGCAGGTACGCACTTATCATTCTTAACGCGAATCACACGCTCTGCCTTACACACCGCTGGCGCTGCCACTGGCTTCCGGCAAAGGACTCAAAGGCGAGTTGGGAACTTCCCAAATACCGTCTCACACCATCCGGCGGCTCTCTGTCATTCTTCCGTTCTTAATGCTCCTTCTCACGGTCACATACTTTGATTCATTTTATGCATGAACATGATTTATTTTAACATACTGGATGTATTTGTCAACCGGATTTTGGCATCCACATAAAAAAGAATCTCGCTTGCGAGATTCTCCGCGCGGAGCGTTTTTTATTTCATAGGAAAGTTCCACTTTCACACATGAATGTATCACGGTATTTCCTATGAAATAAAAAATCTGCCGCCGGAAGCACTTCGCACTCCATGCGGCAGATTCTCTATTCTTTTTGCGGATTCATTCTCCGCTCTTAGCTCTTAGTTGTTGATCAGCTTGTCAGCCTCGTTGTTCCAGCTGTAAAGCTTACGGATCTCCTTGCCGACCTGCTCTGACGGATGCTCGGAAGCAAGCTTTCTCATCGCCTTAAAGTGAACCTGTCTTCCTGCCGGAGACATATCCAGTAAGAACTCTTTTGCGAAGGTTCCGTCCTGAATGTCGGAGAGGATCTTCTTCATTGCCTTCTTGGTGTCCTCTGTGATGATCTTCGGTCCGGTGATGTAATCGCCGTACTCAGCGGTGTTGGAGATAGAATATCTCATTCCCTCGAAACCTGACTGGTAGATCAGATCTACGATCAGCTTCATCTCATGGATACACTCGAAGTATGCATTTCTCGGATCATATCCTGCCTCGCAGAGTGTCTCAAAGCCTGCCTGCATGAGTGCACACACACCGCCACAGAGAACTGCCTGCTCACCGAAAAGATCGGTCTCGGTCTCGGTGCGGAAGGTTGTCTCAAGCACACCAGCTCTTGCTCCGCCGATGCCAAGTGCATAGGCAAGCGCCAGATCCTGTGCCTTGCCGGTCGCATCCTGCTCTACAGCGATCAGGCACGGAGTACCCTTTCCTGCCTGGTACTCGGAACGAACGGTATGTCCAGGAGCCTTCGGAGCGATCATGGTAACATCGACATTCTTCGGCGGTACGATACATCCAAAATGAATGTTGAATCCATGTGCGAACATTAACATATTGCCTTCCTCAAGGTTCGGCTCAATGTCGTTCTTGTAAAGATCCGCCTGCTTCTCATCATTGATCAGGATCATGATGATGTCGGCTTTCTTTGCTGCCTCTGCAGCTGTATATACTTCAAATCCCTGCTCCTCTGCCTTCTTCCAGGACTTGCTGCCCTTGTAGAGACCGATAATGACCTTGCATCCGGAATCTCTTAAGTTCAATGCATGTGCATGTCCCTGGCTTCCGTATCCAATGATGGCAATGGTCTTACCATCCAACAGTGAAAGGTTACAGTCTTCCTGATAAAATATTTTTGCTGACATATCTTTTTCCTCCATTTTTTATACATAGCAGCAGCATCTGTGATGTCTGCCGCTCGTTCACAATTAGTATGTATTACAAACTCTGCAGATGTCCGTTTTCGTCGATCATCTTCACATCGGCAGTTCCTCTGGACAGACCGGTAATTCCCGTTCTTGCCAGCTCCAGGATCTCATACCCCTGCAGCAGATCCAGAAATGCATCCAGCTTATCCTGATGCCCGGTGAGTTCAATCACCATGGAATCGTGTGTCACATCAACAATCTTGCCGTGGAAAATCTCCGTCACATTTAAAATCGGCTGGCGTTCCGTATCTCTGGCGCGTATCTTGACCATAATCAGCTCGCGCGTCACAGACGAGCCCGGCTCCAGCTTCTTAATGTCAACCACATCCTCAAGCTTGGCAAGCTGCTTTTCAATCTGCTCTAAAATCTGTTCATCCCCGCTCGCCACAATCGTAATCCGCGTATAGCGCGGATCCGCTGTCACTCCCGAGGAAAAACTGTCAATGTTGTAGCCTCTGCGGCTGAACAGCCCCGAAATATGACTCGTCACACCCGGATTATTCTCGACCAGAAGCGATAATACCTGTCTTCTCATTTAAGAAAACCTTCCTTACTATCTGAAATTACACATCACACTTACCATTGATAATAACAATGTACATTTTTTTGTCAATATCCGAACAAAAAATGGGTATACCTATTAGGAATACCCAAAATAACTTAAAAACTTCTCAACACTTCCGTAATCATCCAGATAACCGCTGCCGCAGTCAGCCATCCCCCAATCGTGCGGGTGCGCTTCTCGGCCTCTGGCTTACCCCGGTCATCTTTTCTTGTACATGCCCCGGGAGCTGCCACCATGAGCAGCCCCGTGAGTAAAAGAACCATTTGTATCAAACGCATCATAATCTGCTCCCTGTTGCTATATCATAACTCCGGATCCCTCTTTGTTCTTCTCGATAATATGATTGAGCTTGCGGAACGGAATTGCCACTACAAGTCCAATAAACAGTGAAATCAATACATAGATACCGAGCGCTCCGAGATCCTTCCAGTAATCCATCTTATATAGACCGCCGATCGTCTCCCTCATGGCATTCATGCCGTACGGGAACGGCAGATACTTATAGAGCATCTGGTATACCTTCGGCAGCGTCTCAATCGGGAACGTACCGCCGGCACCGGCCACCTGGATTACCATGACCACAATCGCGAGCGCCTCACCGACATTGCCGAATGCCACGGTCAGTGAGTAAATAAACAGGGTAAATACCAGGCTCGCCACAGCGCCTGCCAGCCAGAATAATACCGGGTGATGACACTGGATTTTAATATAAAACAGGTTGCCCAGAACCGTTAAAAGCGTCTGTGTCTGCCCCACCAGGAAAAAGATCATGTATCTTCCGAAATACTCCTGGTACGGCTTCACATTTTCGACGCCCTCAACCGGATGCACCTTCACGTGAATGATCGCAACCAGAATCAGCTCTCCTACCCAGAGCGCGAGGATCGTGTAGAACGGAGACATCGCCGAGCCGTAGTTTTCAATCTCATAGATACCGACCGTCTCCAGATTTACCGGGGAAGAAATAAAGGCTCCCAGCTCCTCCGGATTACTCTTTACGATTTCAAGCAGCTCCTGATACTGGTCATTCTGCTGTAAGCTTACCAGATCCGCCGTGACGCTGTTTAGCTTGGCGAGAAGCTCCTGCGCCATGGACAGTGATCCGCCAAGGCTGTTGCTTCCACGCTCAAGCGTGCTTTGATAATCGGAAAGTGCATTCTCCACACCGTTAAAATCGGCATCTACGCCGTCTAAAATACCCGCTGCGGCAATCATGGATTGCTGCATGGAGCTCATTGTGTTCTCTAACTTCGGCTTGACATTGTAAGCAAAATCATTGCGCAGTCCATCTACCGCTTTCTGGCAGTTTGCAATCTCCGTCACAATTTTATTACTGAGATTCCTTACCGTCTCCATCGATGTATCGGCATTGTTCTCCAGCGCTGTCAGGTCCGCAGTGATGGTATCCAACTGCGTGCGGATTGCATTAATCTGCGCCTGCATATCCTCCGGCGCCGTATCCTCCCACCCGGATACCGAAGTATCAAACAGCTGCCTCACGTATGGCATCATCGCCGATAAGCCCTGTACCGTGACGGAAGTGCCCTGGGAATACTCCGAGAGACGGTTTAACGCATTGGTGATGACGGACGACACATTATTTAACGAATCATTCATCATGTCAAAGCTGTACGACACCATATCCGCCGTCGAACTCACCGTGCTGTTGCCCGCAACCAGCAGACTCTCCATGCTGTTGATGGATGCCTGACCGTTGGAAACCATGTTGTTCACATTCGGAAGCATGGTCTGACTCGCCTCCACAATACTCTGGGCGGAATTCATAATGCTGACAAACGAGTTCAATATATTGATGTAACTCTGTAGGTCGCTGCTTAAATTATTGAGTCTTACCAGAACACTCTCCGCCGGATCGGAATCTTCCGCATCCACATCCGAGAGGGCGTTCGTCACCTTCATCGTGGTCTCTGCAAGCGTGCTCACCACCGTGCTGTTCACCTGCTCCTGCACAGCCGTCTTGGCCTTCTGTGTGATCTTGGAGGCAATGGCGTTCTTCTTGGCATTCTCATAATAGATAATATCCGGATGATCCACCTCTCCGCCGAGGAAACTGATCATATCTTCCGTAAAATTCTCCGGGATGATGAGCGCCGCATAATAACTTCCATCATAGACGCCGTCGATCGCCTCATCGGTCGTATCCGTAAACACCCAGCCCATCGTCGTGTTCGACTCAAGCGCAGAGATGACACTGCTTCCGACATTTACACTGTTCCCTAAAATTGTGACTCCTCGTCGTCCGACGCCACCGCGATCTTAAGATTTCTGGTTGCGGACGGTCCGTACGGATCCCAGTTTGACAAAATATTAAACCATGCATACAAAGACGGCAGAATACAGAGTCCCAAGATCACAACGACAGCCACCACGTTGGTGCGGATGCGCTTGACATCGGCGAAAAAAATCTTAAATATATTACGCATTCTCCTTCACCCCCGTGTCCGCATCTTTCTGTGCATCTGCATCTTCTACAGCCTGTGCATCCGCATCCTTTTGTTTCTCTGTCTCTTCCACAGTCTGTGCCTTTTCCGCAGTCTGCATCTCTTCCCCGGATGCCTTAGTCTCAATCAGCCGGGTCTCCGCCTCTGAGTTTAATCCGTCGTCAATCCTCTGAATCACATTTCTGAGATTTCCCGGAACATTATCAATCTCCAGTCCGATGAGGGAATCCACGCGTGTCCCCTCGTCGTTGATCTCGCTTAACTTTTCCTGAAGGTTATAGTCCATATACTCCACCAGAATCAGATAGGCTGCCAGCAAAAACAGCGATACAATCCACAGAATCAGAAACACAACCTTATTGCTCTCTGTCCAGAACAGAAGGAACAGGAAGATCAACGGAATAATAATAATACACTTTAAACCGATACTGATTCTCTTTTGATTCTTCTCGTGAATCTTGCGCTCATACGTCACGAGCATCTCATACATCTGTTCGTATTTTTCTTTCTTTTCCATAAAATCTCCCATTTCCTACATCATTTCCGTATCTTCCATACGCTTTTCTACAAAATGATTGATCTTCACAAACGGAAGCCGGATCACAAGACCAATCAGAAGCGCCGCCACCGCAAAAAGCAGCAGTTCTCCCAGATACTTCATATAATCGCTTCCGTACATACCGCCAATCGTCTCACGCATTGCGTTGATGGCATACGGGAACGGGAAGAAGATATAAATCTTCTGATAAATCTCCGGAAGCGTCTCAATCGGGTACGTTCCGCCGGAACCTGCAATCTGGATAACCATGACTACGACCGCCGCCGCCTTGCCGACGTCGCCGAAAGCCAGCGCCATCGCATAGATAAACAGCGTAAAGGTAAAAAGCTTGCCATGCTGCCGTCAGCCAGAATAAGCCCGGATAGAGGATCTGGCAGTGGAGCAGATAAATATCTCCCAGAACAATAATCGCCGCCTGGATCTGCCCACACACAAAGAACAGCAGATATCTTCCGAAGAACAACTGATAGGACTTCGGGTTGGAAAGCCCTGCGGTATCCGGCTTCACTTTGATCAGTGCCACCAGAATCGTTCCTCCTACCCAGAGGGCAAGCACGGAATAGAACGGCGTCATCGCCGATCCGTAATTTGCAATCGCGTAGATCTCCTGTGTCGTCACCTGTACCGGTTCTGCAAAGAAGGCGCCGTAATCCTCCGGATCACCCTGCAAAAACTTCAGCAGTGCATCTACTTTTTCATCATCTTCCGCACTCTCCAACCGGTTGATCAGTTCCGTCAGCTTTGTGCTCACGTTGTCAATCACGGTCTGGATCTGCTCAAGGCTCTCCGTCGTGTCACTGACCGTTGTCTGAATTCCGTCAAACACCACGCCCATATCATTTACTGCGGTATTTAAGTTATCCAGAAGCTTTGTCACATTGCCGAGCATCTGCGATACACTGTTTAACACTCCGTCCATCTGCGGAACAAGACTGTTGGTATACATATTCTTCAGATTGGTAATCGACTCGCTGCAGTTGTTTAACACCTGTGTCACGCTTGCCACAGATCTGTTCACCATATCCGCAACAATCTGACCGGAGCCGTCTGTACCACCGCCCTGCTGGAGCAAAGCATTTAATGCATTCTGAATATCCTCAGCACCATTGTTCATGCTGTTTAAGGTATTTAAGATCTCCTGAATCTGCTGATTCACCTCATCGGACACGATCGAATCTATGGAACCGCTCCCCTCCGTGGAGCCTGTTCCTTCTGTGGAGCCTGTTCCTTCTGTGGAACCTGTACCCTCCGTGGAGCCTGTTCCTTCCGTGGAGCCTGTGCCCTCCGTGGAGCCTGTGGTTCCCGATGAATTTGCCGCCTGATCTGCCAGACTCTTCTTCAACTGGTTTAACTGTCGGATCAGTTCCGCCGTATCGGTTGCCGTCTTGTTCAGATTGTCTGCCGTAGACTGCGCATTCTGCGCCAGGTTCGCGTTGTTGATATCCGTTGTGATGGAATTGATCGAATGATTGATGCCATCCAGTGTCGTCTGCACATTGCTGCTGAAATTCTCCAGTGAAGTTTTCGTGGAATTCAGATTGCTCTGCGAATTCTGGAAACTCTTCTCGCCATTCTGAATCTGGCTGCTGAGCTTCGGCAGTTCTCCGTCTGCGGTTTTGATCTCTGCCTCCAGCACTGCATTCGCCGAAATAAACTCATCAATCATATCACTGTAACCGATCAGATTGTTGTTCAGGTTGGTCAGTTTGCCCTCAAATTCGCTGAACACATCCTGATTCTCCATCTCAGAGGACAGTTCGTTCGTCTGTGTAAAAATGGTACTTGCAACCACCTCGATAAACTTCTCGTTGATGCTCTGCTTTACCGTCGATACAGCGGTATCCGTAATCTTGGTTGCAACCGCATTCCGTTTTTCATTCTCATAATATGTGATCGTCGGATTCTTAAAGTTCTCCTTGAACACATTATACATACTGTATGTAAAGCTATCGCTGATGATGACAGCCGCGTAGTAATCTCCGTTCCTGACACCTTCAAGTGCGGCATCCGAATCCTCAAGGAACACCCATCCGATCTTGGTATTCTCCTTCAGTTCCTCCACAACTTCATTGCCCATGTTCTCTGTCGTTCCATCCGAAAGGGTGTATCCTTCATCCTCCGACACGACCGCAATCTTGATATTGGAAGTATTCGCATAAGGATCCCAGTTTGAATAGATGTTAAACCATGCATACAGCGATGGAATGACACAGAGTCCCAGCGCAATAATCATTGCGAATGGATTCTTCACCAGTCCCTTAATGTCTTTTTGCAAAAATACGCCATATATTCTTCATATAAATATTCCCGTTTCCCTTTCGTAGTTCCCTTTGCGTTCAAAAATCGCTAATATTATACCGTATATTGCTGTAAATTGGAACATACAAAATTCAGATGCTGTATAATACCGATACCAAAAATCCTGCTTTCCTGTTACATAAAAAAACCTATCTCATATGGGTTGTCCCACATACGAGATAGGTTCTGTCTGCTGTTCCTTAAGCTACCTTGCTCTTAGCCAGCTCTGCCAGTGCTGCAAATCCGGCTGCATCGTTTACAGCCATCTCTGCTAACATCTTGCGGTTGATGTCCACACCAGCTACCTTTAATCCGTGCATCATCTGGCTGTAAGAAATACCATTCATTCTTGCAGCTGCGTTGATACGTGCGATCCATAACTGACGGAACTGTCTCTTCTTCTCTTTTCTGCCTGCATAAGAACTTGTTAAGGCTCTCATGACAGACTGCTTTGCTACACGATACTGCTTGGAACGTGCGCCTCTGTAACCCTTTGCTAATTTTAATGTTCTATTATGCTTTTTCTTAGCGCCTAATCCGCCTTTTACTCTTGCCATTTTGCATTCCTCCTTAACTTATTCCTATAAATATGGTAAAATCTTCTTCATGTTCTTAACGTTTGTTGCATCGGTCATTGCCGGCTTACGAAGATTTCTCTTGTTCTTGGTTGTCTTCTTGGTTAAGATATGTCTCTTGTAAGCTTTATTTCTTTTTAACTTTCCTGTTCCTGTTACTTTGAAACGTTTTGCAGCTGCTCTGCTGGTTTTCATTTTTGGCATGATATGTTCCTCCTTAATTATGATTTTTTCTCTGCCAACACCATGCTGATGCTTCTACCTTCAACTTTTGGTGCTTTTTCCACTACTGCTATTTCGCCGAGGCTTGCGGCAAAATCATCCAAAATGTGCTTGCTCGCATTCATATGAGCCATCTCACGTCCGCGGAAGCGCAATGTGATCTTCACCTTGTCTCCCTTGCTAAGGAACTTTTTCGCAGCGTTCATTTTGGTGTTCAAATCATTTGAATCAATATTCGGTGACAAGCGAATCTCTTTCAGCTCAACCACTTTCTGCTTCTTTCTGGCTTCCTTTTCCTTGCGTGCCAGTTCATATCTGTACTTTCCGTAGTCGATAATCTTGCATACAGGTGGCTTTGCGGTTGGAGCGATCTTCACCAGATCAAGCTCTGCCTCTTCCGCCAGCTTCATTGCTTCGCGTGCTGACATAATGCCAAGCTGTTCTCCGTTCTCTCCGATCAGACGAATCTCCTTGTCTCTGATCTGTTCGTTAATCATTAACTCGCTAATGGTATCGTACCTCCAAATAAAAAAGTGGATAGGCAGACTATCCACTAAACATTCAAACCCGGAACATGATATGTTCGCAATACTTTGAAATATGAACCATGAGTCACGTATTTGTGCTCCGGTGAGAGTGGATACTCTACTTTGTTTTCTAACAACTATTTAAATCTATCACACACACGTATCCGTGTCAAGTGTTTTTTATTATTTGTCGCTGGTGTTGTCGCTGATCATCTTGCGGATCGCCGCCTGCTCCTCCTGTGATACCAGACTCTTGACATCAAGCATCACAATCAGCTCCTTCTGACAGGAAGCCACATCATTAAAACAGCACTGCTGTCCGCTCATCAGTGTCGGCATCGGAAGCACTCTGGAATCTTCCACGTCCACAATTTCCTTTACCTTTTCCACCTCAAGTGCCAGCTTCATGCCGCCCACATTGACAACCACAAGGTTGTCCACCGCAATGTTCCCCAGTCCAAATCTGGATGCAAGGGAAAACACCGGCAGGATCTCTCCGTGAAGGCGGATGATGCCTCTGATATTGGCAGGAGAAGTCGGTACAACCACGACATTCATCTTACTCTCAATGGATTCCACGTTCTCAAGTGATATTCCATAATCCATTCCCGTTAATGTAAATGTCAGCAGCTGCATGTGACTTCCCCCTGTTCTGAAACTTTTCTTCTTGCTATTATATCTCTTTTCTTCCGGTTCGGCAACCGCAGAATCTGTCAATTTTTAATTTTTTAATACAAACTTCCCAATCAGCTCATCCAGTGCAATCGCCTGCGCAGACAACTCCTCACTCGTTGCCGAGGACTCCTGCGCCGTTGCGGAATTGGACTGTACAACCTCGGAAATCTGGTTGACTCCCTCCTCCGCCTGTTTCATGGCTTCTGCCTGATCCTTGGAATTATCGCTCAAGCGCTTGGAAGTCTCCGCAATCTGCTTGATTCCGTCAATTACCTCTTCAAGAGACGTGGACACACGCTCTACTGCCTGATTGCCCTCTTCAATTTCTTTGAGGGAAGCCTCAATCAACTCTCTGGTGTCCACCGCAGACTGTGTACTCTGCTCTGCCAGCTGCCGGATCTGCTCTGCAACGACAGCGAATCCTCTTCCTGCCTCGCCGGCACGCGCCGCCTCAATGGAAGCGTTTAAGGACAGCAGGTTCGTCTGTGACGCAATATTCTCAATATCTGTAATAATGTTTCCAATCTTGTTGGAAGATTCGTTGATGCGGCTCATGGTATCAATCATGGACTGCATCTGATTCTTGCTCTGATCCGCTTCACCTGCATACTGCCTTGCCTGCTGGTAAGATTCCTCTGCCTGCTCCGCGGTCTTCTGGATATTCTCTGTAATGCTTGTGATGGTCGCCTGCAGTTCTTCCACAGCTCCTGCCTGATCCGTTGCGCCCTCCGCCAGACTCTGAGATGCCTCTGCAAGGTTGCCGGAACCGGCAGAAACCTGGTTTGCCGCATCTTCGATCGATGTCAGCGTCTCTATCATCTGATCGCGCAGAACGCGCATCGCCACAATCAATTTTTCAAAATCAAGCGTATAACCGTCCTTGTGCTCCGACTGCACTGCGTAATTGCCCTGTGACATCAATCCGAGAATTCTTCCCGCATCATTGATGATAAGATTCAGCTTATCTGCCATGTCTGCCGCCTCACGCGCCATGTCTGCGACCTCATCCTGCGTGGAAACCTCCGGGAACGGGTAGAAAGATCTCCCTGTGCAAACGTTTTAAACCGCTCGCCAAGTGCCTCAAGCGGTCCGGAGATTCCCTTTGCCACCTGATTGCCAAGCTTGTTGGCCATAACCATTGCCAGAGCTGACACTGCCACAATCACAATCGCAAGAATCACGCTGACTGCCGTCAGAGTGGAGGACAAGCGGTCTCCCTCCGTCACTTTCGTATTCATCAGTTCTATCATATCTGCATAGATATCTTCGTAGATCGGATCCAGACTTTCCTTCATCTGCTGCTGTGCCGCTGTGGACTGTGTAGCATCGGTGGTTGCACCCTGCTCGATGATCGGTTCCTCCGCTGCCCAGTATTGCTGCAGTTTATCTGAAATCTGCTGGTAGAGTGCCTTTTCCTCGCTCGTCGTTACTACATCCCCAACGGTTGCGAAGTAATTCTCGAACTTTGCTTTCTGTTCGTCATGTTCTGTCATGGCATCATCCACCAGTCCCTGCTCATCAAATCCGATGATTCCTCTGGTCGCTGATCTCGTGTTGGCAAATGTGATCATCGCCTTGCCGATATCTCCCTGTGAAAAACCGTAATTCACAAGTGCGCTGGAATAACGGTTCGACATCACAAGCATCGCTGCCAGCCCGACTACCGCTCCTATGGCAGTGATTGCCGCCACCATAACAAATGCTTTTGTCAGTCTCTCTTTGATTCGTACATTTTCAAACAATTTCGCTCCTCCTGTGTGCTGTATTCTCTACATCCGTGTATATTTTTTAGTACCTTTATATTATAGTTCTATTTTACTACGTGTTCAACTGGTTTCCATATTTTTTTGACAAATGTGATTTTTTTCTCTATGATTAGTCTGAATTAGATTATCTGAAGAGAGGATTTTACCATGGAACACCGCATCATAGATCTTCATGTCCACTCCACCGAGTCGGACGGCACCCTTACTCCCACCGAGATCGTATCTGCCGCAAAGGCTGCCGGTCTGTCCGCCTTTGCGCTCACAGATCACGACACCGCGGCAGGTGTCTCTAAAGCTGCTCCCGCCGCTGCCGCCTGTGGTATTGAATTAATCCCCGGCATCGAGCTTTCCACGGAATATGAGCTGCCCACCAGAGCCGGCGGTGGAAAAGAAGTCCATATCGTCGGTCTCTACATTGATCCGGAGCACCCGCTCCTTATCGAGAAAACAAACGAGTTCCGCCGCTGCCGTGATGCGCGCAATGAAAAAATAGTGGCTGCCCTGCAGCGCGAAGGCTTTTCCATTACCACGGAAGCACTCCTTGCTGCCAATCCCGACAGTGTCATCACGCGCGCAAATATCGCACGTTTTCTCTACGACAGCCATCAGATTAGGAGCGTCTCGGAGGCGTTTGAAAAATATATCGGCGACGGCTGCAAATGCTATGTCGGCCGCTTTAAAGTCTCCCCGATGGAGGCAGTCGAACTGATCCACGCCGCAGGGGGCATCGCTGTATTAGCCCATCCGCTGCTCTACCACATGAACCAGACGACCTTACAGCATCTGATCGACGAGTTAAAAGAAGTCCACCTTGACGGCATCGAGGCGATCTACTCGACCTACACCACCGGCGAGGAACAGTACGTCAAGCGGCTTGCAAAAGAGAACGGGCTTCTCATCAGCGGCGGCTCTGACTTCCACGGCACCAACAAACCCACAATCCAGATCGGGACCGGACGCGGGCATCTCTACATTCCCTATTCCATTCTTGAAACCATCAAAGAACACCTCCGCGCATAAAGGCAGAAGAAAGGACTGTCGCATCGGGAATAGCCAGTTTGCCTTGAAGCGATAAGGAATATTACAAGAGGCACACTTGGGGATTTCAGTTGAAAATGCAAATGGAAATTCTGTTCAAAAAAAGTGGCATTTCTAACCCGCCGGATGCTTGCATCCGCGATAATCCGTGTCTTCCCAAGTTTGGAACACTCTACGGACTGTGTCCGCAAGTCAGCAGACAATTTTAGGACTTTCGTGTGTGTCCCTTATGGATGCCGCTGAACAAAACATAACCGCGCGAAGCCGATGTTTGAATTGGCATCTGCCGTATTTTCAATAGCAGATGCCAACGAGTTTCGGTTCGCGCGGTTTTATATTGTCTGTGAAGCGGCATCATTAGGGACACCAGGAAGTCCGCTCATTGTCTGTGACTTGTCGGACACACTCCGGAAGTGTCCAAACGTGGAAGAGACACGGAATCCGATGCAAACATCCAGCAGGAAGAAATGCTCACATTTTTCTCAAACGAATGTTCCATCTGCATTTCCAGCTGAAATCTGCGTGGTGTGCTTCTTATAATATTCCTTATCGACTCAAGGCAGCTGCCCGCCCGATGCAGCAGTCCCTCCTTTTACAGGATAAATCGCTCGATCACCTCGGCGATCGCATTGTGATTGTTGTCGTGCTCCGTCACATAATCCGCTGCGGCTTTCACCTCCGGCGTGGCATTCTTTACCGCTACCCCGATATGCGCCGCATTAAGCATTGCAATATCATTCTCCTCATCTCCCACCGCTACCGTACAGTCTAGTGGAAGATTCAGCATCTTCGTAAGACAGGACACACCGGTTCCCTTGCTGGTATCAAGCGGACAGTATTCCAGATACTCTCTGCAGGAGAAAAAGCTGGTACATTTTCCCTTTTCCCATTCCAGATTCTTCTCGCGGAACCGCGCGAGACGCCCCGTATTTTTTAAATCAATCATGAGAACCTTCTGCGGCTCCTCCTCCAGCAGATCCAGCACATTCACCGAAAGCTTGTAGGAAAGTCCGGATTTTTTCCGGTAATACTCAAGCTCTGCCGTATGTCTTGTGGTAATAATCTCGGTGTTATTGTAGGTCTGCGCATAAATTCCCGCCTTAGCGGCTCTCTCAAAAAGCTCCTGCGTCACTTCAATCGGGAGCGAGCGCTTTAGCAGCACACGATCCGCGGCACAATCGTAGAGCACCGCCCCGTTAAAAGCGATCATATAGCAGCCCGGCCGTGTCAGTTCCAGTTCTCTTGCAACCGCCCTGCCGCTCTCCACCGGACGTCCTGTGGAGAGCACAATATCGTGCCCGGCGAGAAGCATTTTCTGGATGGCGGCCCGGTTTTCTTCGGATACTGTTTTGTCGTCAGAGAGCAGCGTCGCATCCAGATCAACAAACAAAATCTTGTGATTCATACTCATTCCTCCCATCCTGCCTTAGCCCGTCATATGTCCTGCGATGTTCCTACTCTGCCGGTTCTGCTGGGACAAATACACGCTCGCGGTAGACATGATCCGTCTTTGGCACCGCCGCAACCGCCTCCTCGCAGAACTGCTTCTGGGAATTGACAAGCACTTTCCCTCTTCTGTCTATTTTCTCATATTCCCCGTCCGGTTTTAACACATGGGCTTTGGTATTGTCCGCAAGTTCCACGTCCAGAATATGCTTTACCTTTTCTTTTAACGTATCGTCCAGCACCGGGAATAAAATCTCCACACGACGGTCCAGATTTCGCGGCATCCAGTCCGCGCTTCCCATATAGAGTTCTTCCTCCCCATCATTTAAGAAGAAGAAAATACGGCTGTGCTCCAGGAAATTTCCGACGATGGAACGCACATGGATATTCTCGCTGATTCCCGGGATTCCGACCTTTAAGCAGCAGATTCCGCGGACGATCAGTTCGATCTTTACGCCGGCCGCCGACGCCTCGTAGAGCGCGGCAATAATGCCCTCGTCACACAGGGAATTCATCTTGGCAACGATTTTCGCCGGCTTTCCCTCGCGCGCATGCTTTGTCTCACGTGCAATCAGGCGCATAAAACGGGTGCGCAGCCAGATCGGCGCCAGCACCAGTTCGTTCCAGGAAAGCGGCTCAGAATATCCGGAAAGCATATTAAACACCGCGGTCGCATCCTCCCCGATCGCCTCATTGCAGGTAAAGATTCCGCAGTCCGTGTAGAGCTTTGCCGTAGAATCGTTGTAATTGCCGGTTCCAAGATGCACATAGCGCCTGATGCCGTCTTCCTCGCGGCGCACAACAAGCGCAATCTTGCTGTGCGTCTTAAGACCGACCAGACCGTAGATGACATGGCAGCCCGCCTGCTCTAACTTCTTCGCCCACACAATGTTATTTTCCTCGTCAAACCGTGCTTTCAGCTCCACGAGCACCGACACCTGTTTTCCGTTCTCCGCCGCCTGCGCGAGAGATGCGATAATCGGTGAATTGCCGCTGACACGGTAGAGCGTCTGCTTGATGGCAAGAACGTCCGGATCCGACGCCGCCTGCCGGATAAAATCGACCACAGGATCAAACGTCTCATACGGATGATGCAGCAGAATGTCGCCGCCCCGGATTGCCTCAAAGATATCCTCCCCCGGCTCAATCTCCGGCACGCGCTGCGGCTTATACGGTTCGTAGCGCAGGGAATCGCACCCGGAGAGCCCGTACATCTTCATCAGAAATGTCAGGTCAATCGGTCCGGATATCTGAAAAATATCCTCCTCCGCCACTTTCAGTTCATCCTTTAAAAAGCGCAGCAGCTTCTTGTCCACGGAAGCTTCCACTTCCAGACGGATGACTTCTCCCCACTGTCTCTTTTTTAACTGTTTCTGGATCTCTTTTAAAAGGTCTGCCGCCTCGTCCTCATCGATCGGCAGATCCGCGTTACGCATGACGCGGTACGGATGTGCGCAGAGCACATGGTAGTTTAAAAACAGCTTATCAATATTTTTCTCGATAATCTGCTCCAGGAGAATAAAGGTGCGTCCCTCCACCTCCCCGGAATTCTCCGACGTATCTGCCGGGATCGGCACCAGGCGAGGCAGTACCCCAGGCACCTGCACCGTTGCAAATTCCACCGCGTCCTTATGCTTTTCATCCTTCTTGCTGGAAAGCAGCGCCGCGATGTTGAGCGTCTTATTGCGGATCAGTGGGAACGGGCGCGATGCGTCCACCGCCATCGGCGTCAATACCGGATAGACGTCCTCCTCAAAGTAGCGATCCACGTACGCCGCCTGCTCAGCCGTCAGTTCCTCGTATTTTTCAATAATGTGTATTCCGTTGGCTGCCATCAGCGGAACGAGGGAGCGGTTATACGTGTTGTACTGGCTCTCGACGAGTTTTCTGGTCGCCGTGTTGATCCGGTCGAGCTGCTCCGATGCCGTCATGCCCGCAATATCCCGCTTGCGGTAGTCCGCATGTACCATATCCTTTAACGACGCGACCCGGACCATGAAGAATTCGTCCAGGTTCGACGACGTGATGCTCACGAATTTGAGCCGTTCTAACAGCGGAATGCTCTTATCCTTTGCCTCGTTGAGCACGCGGGCGTCAAACTTCAGCCAGCTTAGCTCTCTGTTCTCGTAATATTCCGGCAAATGGAATTCGTTTTTCTTTTCTTTTTCCATGTATCATCCCTCCACGTCCTTACGAATAGACACGTTTTTCCTTCACGACCGGCTTGATGCTGAAAATGCGCTCAAAATAAGCCGTCTTGGAAGCGAACAGCGCCTTCTCCAGCGCAATGTCCTCATCCGTCTCGATCGTAATGATCAGTTCTTTGTCACGAAGCTGTGCTTTTACGTTTTTAAACTTCTGTTTGTGGCTGCGATCCATCGCATTGGAAACGCGCAGAATGGCGGATAACTTTGCCACCGTAAGAAAACTCTGCTGGTCGAGCCGGTCCGCCACATCCTCATAATCGGCAAGCGGATAGCTGTTGTAGAGCACTGTCCCCGCAACGATCTCACGCTCCAGATGCGACAGTCCCATAATTTCCGAGGACATGATGATGTCGTATGCGCACTGCGGGGCATTGGCAAAGCTGATATATTTTCCGCAGTCGTGCAAAATCGCCGCGACCTGCAGCAACAGCCGTTCCCTCTTTCCGAGACCGTGTTGTTTTTTCATCGTGTCGAACAGAAGCATCGCCATCTGGCTTAACGCTTCGATGTGCGGCGAATAACTCATATAACGTCTCGAGAGACTTTCCGCAGCCGAAATAATATCCTGGTCAAAATCATGCGTAGGCTTATAGATACGGTTTTTCTGCGCGTAGTCGCAGGCGATTCCGTCGCTGACAATCACGCCCGGCGCCCACAGTTCCTTTGCGCCCAGCCCTCTTGCCATGCACTTGCAGATGATGATATAAGGCACGATCAGCGGATCGTTCTCGTTGGAGAGCCCCAGTTCCTCCGCGATCTCCTCCAGACTCTTTTTGCCGAGCTGTTCCATGTATTGGACGAACTTCTCAATTGACACGGTATTCTTGTTGTGGTTCTTCTCGAGGCGGCAGACCAGTTCCGCAATATAATCGCCGATCACAATCAGATATTCGATCTCCTGGTTTTCCAGATACATCGCCTTGAAAACTTCCATCTCCTTTACCACCATCTCCTCGATCTGCAGTTCATACTGCGCCAGGTTCCGGCTCTTTTTGGCAAGCTGTTCCCGCATGCGCATGGTGCCGAGCCCCAGATGCTGGGTGGTCAGCACCTTTCCCTTTGAGAACACGGTAATCTGAAGTCCCGATCCACTGACATCCACCACCGCTGCGCTTCTGCCGATGAAATGCTCAAACTCCTCGCGCATCGCCACCGACTTGTAGCTGATAAAACGGTGCTCCGAGTTACTCAACACATGTACGGTCAGACCGGTACGCAGCCTGATCTGATCCAGGATAAAAAGTTCATTGTCCACATCGCGGAGTACCGCCGACGCATACGCCTCGTACGCATCCACCCGGTACTCTTTCATGATCTGCGCAAATTCCCGCAGGGTATCGCAGAGTGCCTCCACCAGTTCATAGCCGATGCTGCCCTTGGAGTACGCATCCGCCCCCAGCTCGATTCTGCTGCGCACATAGTCGATATCGCGTATTTTTTTCTTGGCAGACAATTCAAATATCTTGAGGCTCACTTCATACGAACCGATATAAATTGCCGCAAACGTATGGATTGCCATAAATCCGCCCTCCTCTTTATTGTTTTCCAAGCAGATAATTGATAAACTGCTGTGCCGTTCTTCCCGAAAGTCCTCCGTGGGCAAGCTCCCACTTGTTTGCCTCAAGAAGCAGCGCCTCCTGCTCCATCCGCACGCCATATTTCTCCGCGAGCGTCGTGACAATCTTCTGGAACTCCTTCTTATCCGGCGCGCCGTAATAGATCGTCACGCCGAACCGCGCATAAAGTGAAAGCTTTTCCTGCACCGTGTCGGAAGTGTGCATATCCTCCCGCACCTCTTCCTTGTCCGAGAACTTCTCACGGATCAGATGTCTGCGGTTAGAGGTCGCATAAATTAACACATTATCCGGCTTTTTCTCCAGACCGCCCTCAATGACTGCCTTCAGATACTTATATTCAATCTCAAATTCCTCGAACGAAAGATCGTCCATATAGATGATAAACTTGTAGTTGCGGTTCTTGATCTGCTCAATCACATCATTCAGGTCACAGAACTGATGCTTGTAAATCTCAATCAGACGGAGGCCTCTGTCGTAATACTGGTTGGCAATCGCCTTGATGCTTGTGGACTTTCCGGTTCCCGCATCACCGTACAGCAGACAGTTGTTGGCTTCCTTCCCGCTCACAAACGCCTCCGTATTGTCGACCAGCTTCTGCTTTGCAAGCTCGTAGCCGACCAGATCATCCAGCTTTACATGCGCGATATTGGTGATCGGAATAATCTGTGCCCCGTCATCTGTGTGTCTGACGCGGAATGCCTTGTGCAGACCCAGTTTTCCGACTCCGAATTCCCCGTAAAATGCCGTGACCGCCTGTTTAAATTCTTCTGCATCCGCCGCTGCCTCCAGATGACGGCAGAGCTCTGCGATCCGGTCTCTGATCCGCTTGTTGAACAATTTTCCCGCGTCCGCGGTCTCCTCATAGTGCAGCAATGCGTCCATGCAGTCCACGGAAAAATAGTTGCCGAGCACCGAAAGGTCAAAGTCAAACAACTCTTTCATGATGGCAAAATCGTGCCGCGCCACCTCGTTGATGGAGCCTTTTACCTCCCCGCGGATCTCGCACGCCCTGCTGTATGCATTCTCGTTATTCACAAGCAAAAAAGCCAGGAAATTGTGCCAGAGATTGCCGGAAAATCCGTGGCTGACCGCAAGCTCCATCAGTTTTTTGAGGCATTCATAGAATAATCCCTCAACATCTTCTTTATTATAGTATTCATTCTGATAGTTCTCCATGACCCAGGTAAAGTCATAGAATAACTGCTCGTTTTCAAAATCCCTGTAGAGGATCAGATTCTTCGTTGTCTTCATCTTCCCACATTCCTCACTTTACGCTTCGTAATTCCCCAGAATCTGCAGTCTGGTCGTCTCTTCCGACAATCCCCGCAGTGCATTCTGCACCGCCGGATCGTTCAGATTCCCCTCAAAGTCTACAAAGAACCGGTATTCCCAGTTGCACTCCGGCAGCGGTCTGGACTCGATGTGATCCATGTTGATCCCGTTATAGATCAGATGGGACAGCATGTGGTAGAGAGAACCGGTCTCATGCGCTCCCTCAAAGCAGATACTGATCTTATTCGCCTTTCTGGTAAACACATGTTTTCCCGTCACGATGATGAATCTGGTTGCATTCTGCTTGTTGTCCTGAATGCCTTCCTCCAGAACATCAAGACCGTAGATCTCCGCCGTAAGACGGCTTGCAATGGCAGCTTTGTGCCGCATGCCGTCCTCCCTGACTTTCTGTGCCGCCATCGCGGTGTTTTTTAAGCTGTGCTTCTCCCACTCCCGGTGTCCTTCTAAGTATCTAGCACACTGCATCAGTGCCTGCGGATGCGAGTATACATCCGTGATATCGGAAAGCTTCGCTCCCGGCACGCCGAGCAGGGCATGTTCAATCTTGATAATCTGCTCGCCCACGATGCAGTGTCCATACTCCACCATGAGATCATAATTCTCGGAGACAATCCCGGCAGAAGAATTCTCAATCGGCAGCACCGCATAATCCGCGTCCCCACTGGCGATCGCCTCCATGGCGTCCCTCCAGGTCTCCACATGATAGCTGTTCCCCGCATCCTCACCGAAATACTGTTTTAACGCGAGCTGCGTGTAGGCGCCCTCCGTCCCCTGAAAGACAATGCGCGCATTTTTATAATCCAACGTGTCCAGCTCTTCAAAATCCGGCTTTTCGTATATGCCGTGCTCCGTCATCAGCTGATACTGGCGCTTTCTACTGATCGACATGATCTGCTCGAACAGCTCCCGGATTCCGTGCCGGTTGAACGCGCTGTCGCCGAGCGCCGAAAGCGTCGCAAGCTTTTCCATTTCACGGTCTTTGTCAAAAACTTTTTTGCCCGTCTCTATCTTATATTCCGCCACCTCAGCCGCGATCTGCATCCGCTGCTGATACAGCGCAACGATCTGCTTGTCAATGACATCAATCTCATCTCTCAACTCTAATAGATTCTTCATAGTGCTCCTTACCGTCTGACTTCCTTATTCATATCAGGCAGATCCGCTCTTTGCGGGACTTCGCCTTAGTTTATAATATAGTACATTAACGTGCTGATGACAAGAGAGCCCTTGCAAGTTATTAGACGAAAATGTTATAATTTCCATGATTATATTTTATCGGCATTTCAGACGAAAGAAGGAATCATTCCATGAAAAAAAAGATTTCCATTATCATTGCTGTCATCGTCATTATCGCGCTTATCGCAGCGGCTGCCATTTTCCACTATCTCTCCAACCGGACTCATTTTAATGAGGGTTACGTGAACGGCAACACCGCTGGCAACCTCTACAACGGCGGTCTCTTCTGCGAGTACGACGGCACGGTATATTTTTCCAACCCGTCCGACGGCGGAAAGCTGTATTCGATGTCTCCGGACGGAAGCAATCTGGCAAAGCTCTGTGATGACACGGTATCCTACATCAATGCGGACGAACATTATCTCTACTATGTGCGCAACAATCCGGGAGCAACGGGCGCCGCTCTCTCCTTTCTCTCGGTCAACACCGACAGTCTCTGCCGCATTGACAGGGAAGGCGGCGATGACTCCGTTCTGATTCTGGATTCGGCGCCGTGCCTTTACGCTTCCCTCTACGGGAATTATATTTACTATATCCGCTACGATGAATCCGAGGGTTCCACGCTTTATAAGGTAAAAATCGACGGTTCCGGCTGCAAGCAGGTCGACACCGCTCCCGACTTTACCTGCTCGGCCAACGGCGAATATATGTATTACAACGGAACCGACAGCGATCACTATATCTGGCGGCTCAATACCACGGACGACTCAAAGGGCATGCTCTACGGCGGGAACTGTTATATGCCGACTGTCATAGACGATACCACCGCCTATTTCATGGACTGCGACAGCAACTACGCGATCGCCCGCACGGATCTTGCCACCGGTGAGAAGACACTTCTGTCCGAGGACCGCGTGGACTGGTACAACCTCTACGGAGATTACATCTACTTCCAGAAAAACGATTCCGAACATCCGTGTCTCGGATTCATGCGCACGGACGGCAGCGGTTACACCACACTGTTTGAGGGAAACTTCAAGGATATTACAATCACTTCCGAATATGTATACTTCCGTGATTTTTCCACAGATCAGAGCTACTGCGTTCCGCTCGGCTCCTCCGCCTCCCCGGTTGCCTTTGAACCGGGCATCGTCGAAGACTGATGCCATAAGGAATTGTCGCAATAAGCATAAACCTCTTTCGAGTGATAAGTAATATTACAGGAATACCAGAGAACAAAAAAGTTCCAGAATAAACAGACGGCGGCAAATTCTTTGAAGCAAAATTCACGTATTTCTTCCATGCCGTGGCTGGCATCCCATTCTGTGTCTTGGCCACGTTTGGACACTCACGGAGTGTGTCCGACAAGCCGCAGACAATGGGCGGACTTTCTGGTGTCCCTAATGGCACCTCTTCACAGACAATATAAAACCGCGCGAACCGAAACTCGCCGGCATCTGCTATTGAAAATAAGGCAGATGCCGACTCAGACATCGGCTTCGCGCGGTTATGTTCAGAGGTGCCATAAGGGACACACACAAAAGTCCTAAAATTGTCTGCTGGCTTGCGGACACAATCCGTGGAGTGCTCCAAACTTGGAAAGACATGGATCATCACAGATGCCAGCTGCGGCATGGTTAGAAATACCGGATTTTGCGGTCAGAATTTGCCGCCGCATGTTTATCTGGAACTTTTAAGTATCTATTTCTTGTAATATTACTTATCAAAACAAAGCACAATATGCTTATTGCGACAATTCCTTCTCATTATGTTTGTTTTCGTCGGAACAGATTCGTGTCCGTCCGCTAACGCTCCTGCTCTTCGTCTGCGGAGTCTTCCTCCGCCGCCTCGATATATTTGGCAAACGTATGCTTATAGTACATTCCAAAGAAATATCCCATCAGACCGATTCCATAGATCAGCGTCAGGAAATTGGCAAGCAGCGTGGTTGTGTTCACCCAGACAAACAGAATCATCAAGATTGCAAGCTGGATCGTCGTCTTCATGTTGCGCATTGCGACAAAAAAGGAATACCGGATCGTCGCCTTGACCGGATTCACAAACTTTGCCTGCACGCCGAACACATAGAGGAGCGAAAGAAAATACGGTACAAACAGAATTGCCGCCACTCCCTGCATCAGCTGCCCGAAGGAATTGCCGGCACGGCCGCCCAAAAGGAAGTCGCCCGCCAGGAATGCACCCGCTGCCAGATAAATAAAAAACAGCGCCGTCGCCTGTTTAAAGTTCTCCTTAAACGACGAGAAAAAATTCTGATGCCAGTACCCTTCATTGTCCGAAAGCTTCATGCTGGTGTAAATCAGGGCGGTCGTCGATGCCCCGATCGTAAACACCGGCAGGGAACAGATCAGCCAGAGCAGATTCAATAAAAATATCTTTCCGATTTTATCAATGGTACGCCAAACCACGTTGTCGAGATCAAAAAATCTATCCCACATGGCACTCCTCCCATAATCTCTGAATGTATTCGCGCGATGCCACGGCATTTTCCGGCACGGTGTTCTCTAAGGTTGCATGGATATACGGCTTGCGTTCTTTCATAAAGCGGATGATCCTGTCATAGTTCATCTCGCCGGTTCCGGCTGCCACCGATACCAGGCTGTTATTCTCCACCTTAAAATCCTTGATATGTACCATCGCAATATCCTCGCCAAGCACATCGATCGCTTCTGCTATTATAGCATCCCTGTCCTTGTAATTGCAAATATCAAGCAGATTGACCGGATCGAAAATGATCTGAAGGTTCGGTGAACCGATCGCGTCAAGCACCTTTCTCGCCCGCTTCGGATTGCAGACAATATGCTTGTACACCGGCTCAATCGCAACGATCACGCCCATTTTTTCCGCATAGGAAACCACCGGACACAGGTTGTTGATAAAGATCTTTAGCGCCTCCTCGGAATGATTGCGCTCCTCAAAACGGTATTCCTCATTCACCGCTCCGGTTTCCGTGCCGACCACACCCGCGCCGAGCAGCGATGCGAACCGGATATGCGCCAGATAGCGGTGCGTATTCTTTGCAAGGCTTGCCGGATTCGGATTGGCGAGATTCAAGTAGCATCCAAGCACTGCCACATCCAGCTGATTCGCTGCAAAAATCTTCTTTAAATACATGGCGTATCCCGGCGTCAGGGCACCGTCATCCACCGGATACTCCGAAATCACCTTTGCCAGCGCCAGATGTCCGCAGGCAAATCCCTGCTCATGTGCAATGGCAAGTCGCTCCTCAAGCGGCGCCTTTTTGATATCATGTAAACGTATTCCAAGCTGCATTTTTTCCATCCTTTCCGGGCTTTCTTCCTCCTGCCCGCCCAATGTTCCGGCCGCCTTCTACCGCTCAACCTCATCCACGTTGTGAAGTTCGATCTCCTCTCCCTCGCATCCCTCAATGGAGACGTTGTCCAGCACAAGCTTCTTCACGTTCCGCGCATACAATCCCTTTTTGCAGCATGCTTCCACACCGTTTGACATGATCGGCACGTCGCATTTTGCCTGCCCGGCGAAAGAAACGGATACGTTGCGCATGGTAATCTGTTCGATCTTCTGCTCCGGCAGACCGTCAAAGTAGGATGCTGCCACATGGCAGTCTTTCGCCGTGATATTTTCAAAGCAGAAGCGCTTCATGGACGGTGTGCCGTCATCCACCGGATACGGTTCTCTCGACTGCACAAACTCGGTTCTTCCGTCCGGGTCGCAGAAATAGAAGGCATTCGCAGTAAACGGCGTCATGACCTGCTCCATCATAAGATCCCGGAAGATAATATTGTCCAGAATCGCATCCTTGCCGCGTCCCCTGCGCGTCTTGATACGCAGACCGCGGTCGGTATGGTAAAACCGGCATTTCTCCACGATCAGGTTATTGACGCCGCCCGCCATCTCACTGCCGACGGTGACCGCGCCGTGTCCATGCTCCATCAGGCACTGATAGACGTGAATATTGGAGGATGGCGTCTTGTATCTTCTTCCCATGTAGATCTTTCCGGATTTCACTGCGATACAGTCATCCCCGAGGGAGAAGCGCACACCGCAGATCGTCACATCGCGGCAGGATTCCGGATCAAGACCGTCCGTATTCGGTGACTTTGCCGGATTCTCCACGATCAGGTTGCAGAACAGCAGCTCGTCGCTGAAATACGGATGAATCACCCATGCCGGACTGTCATGGAAATAAAGTCCCTGCACGCGGATGTTTCTGCAGCGGTTTAAGGAAAGCATTCTCGGACGGAACGCCCCCACCATCACCTTCTCATTCTTCCACCAGTTTTCGTGGTTGGCAGCTCCGTTGATGCTGCCCTCCCCGTAGAGATTCACGTCCGAAACGTCAATTCCGGAGATAATTCCCGCAAACATCGGCAGCGGATTTCCCTCCCAGGTTCCGAGATTATAGTCTCCCGTCTCATCATAGCTCTCAATGAGTCCCGGCAGAATTGCATAGTGCGACCGGTCGGTGTCCGCCAAAAGTTCCGCGCCTTTCGCCAGTTCAACGCTGATCCCACTCTTTAAGAACAGACTGGTAATCTTATAGGTTCCTGCCGGGATCAGCACACGGCTCTCAGGCGGGCATGCCATGATCGCTGCCTGGATAAAAGTGGTGTCGTCCGACACACCATCTCCCTTTGCACCGAACTTGCGCACATTGAGTGTGACGAACTCGTAATCCGTGCGGAATGCAATCTCTCCCTGTCTGGTTCCATGGGCATCCTCCACGCCAATCTCATAGTCGGTATCCGGCTTTAAGCCGTACAGCGATGTGATGACGGTATCGGTTGTCTTTACCTCATCTCCGTTTACAAGAATCCGGTACACTTCTTTTGTCTTATAGATGCCGCCGTCATCCAGTTCCAGCGAGACGCTTCTCGCCGTTTTCATCACAAGACGAATTTCCATTGTCTCATCCTCCATTTATACCTTACGGTCATTCGTTACTTCTTACAGTGCAACAAAAGGGTGACAAGCCTGCCACCCTTTTTCTAAGCTTTGTTTTTGATTTTAGCCTTTTACACCACCGGCTGAAATACCATCTACGAACTTATCCTGTGCCATAAAGAATACCACAAGAGAAGGAATGATGGAGATCAGGGACAGTGCCAGAATTCTGTTCCACTGGAATCCGGAATCTGCATCCATGGACATTTTTACGAAAATAGCCAGCGGATATTTTGCCGGAGTATTCACGTAAAGCAACGGTCCCATGAAGTCATTGGATGACCACATGAACTGGAACAGTGCGATGGATGTGATCGCCGGGGAAAGCATCGGAACGATAACCTTCACCAGAGTCTGTACTGCGTTACATCCGTCAATCTTAGCCGCCTCATCCAATTCCTTCGGCACGTTGCGCAGGAACTGAATCAGCTGGAATACGAACAGCGTATCCGTCGCGAACAGGGTCGGCACAATGATCGGGAGATATAACTTGGAATCTACCCAGCCCATCTTGGAAAACATGATGAACTGCGGGACGTTCAATACTACCTGCGGCAGGAATAATGTCGCCATCAATACGGAGAAGAGAATTCCTCTGCCCTTGAACTCAAAACGGCCGAATCCATAAGCGGTAACCGTCGCAGAGATCATCGTAAATACTACCTTCGGAATTACGTAGGAGAAGGTGTTTAACATTGCCTTCCATACGTTGATTGCTCCGCCGTAGCTCTCCATTGCCTTTTTGTAACCCTCAAGTGTCGGGTTCTTCGGGATGAAACCGATGCTGGAGAAAATCTCCGCATTGGATTTAAAAGTTGCACCAACCATCCAGACCAGCGGATAGATCATAATCAATCCGACAAGGATCAGGACAAAATATCTTAAGAATACATTGACATAATGTTTTGTTTTACTTTCTGCTGCCATTCTTCTTAGCCCTCCTCATCAGAATAGAATACCCAGTATTTCTGGCTCAGGAATGCAATCGTGGTAAAGATCATCAGGATGACGAACATTACCCATGCCATCGCACTTGCCATACCCATGTCATACTGTTTGAACGCACTGTTGTAAATCAAAAGTGAAATCAGTGTTGTAGAGTTTCTCGGTCCGCCCTGTGTGATGATGTACGGTCCGTTGAACTCCTGGAATGCCTGACAGAGCTGTGTTACCAGGTTGTAGAAAATAACCGGTGTAATGATCGGCACTGTCACAGAGAAGAACTGACGCCACTTGCCTGCTCCGTCGATCGAAGCTGCCTCGTAGAGATCCTGTGGAACACCCTTTAACGCTGCAAGGAAAATAATCATTGCAGAACCGAACTGCCATACACGAAGCAGACAGATTACGAACAGGGAATACTTTGTATCGGACAGCCAGCTCGGGCCTGTAATACCCAAAAGACCGAGGAATCCGTTTAAAAGTCCGTCATCGCGGAATACTGCTTTCCAGAGTACCGCAATGGCAACCGATCCCCCTAAGATAGAAGGTACATAGTAAGCGGTACGGAAGAAATTCACGCCCTTGATCTTGAAGTTCAGTATGTAAGCGATAAACAATGCAAATATCAGTTTTAACGGAACTGTGATAAATGCATACTTGAATGTAACCGTCAACGCTGTCGTAATCTTCTTGGTTGTGAAGACATTCACATAGTTCTGAAGTGTTCCGATCACATTCATGCCCTTAAACAGATTGTAGTCTGTAAAGCTGTAGAATAATGAGGAACCCATCGGCCACAGTTTGAATACAAGGAAACCAAACAACCATGGCAAAATAAAGAAGAAGCCGATATTTTCTTTGCAAATGTCAACAAACGTTTTTTTCTTCTTTGGCACTGCAACATTTGCGGTATTACTTTTCTTAGCCAACCTTTTGTACCTCCTGCTTATCTTAAAATTTCATTCACTCACGACTTAAAATCAGTCTCTGCGCATAAGCCATCATGGCTATGCCCATCCGTTCGGAATCTTTTGAATCAAACGGTTCTTTTATCAGACCATCGATCATGGAAAGTCCAATTTCTGCATATTTTTCACTATTTAAAACGCCCAGATTGCAAGCCTTTATAATAGAATATCCCATCATTGCACTTTCTTTTTTACTGAAATCATTATTCCAGCCGGCGGCAAGAATATTTCTGATGGTCTTCTTAAAAATCTCTTCGAGAGATTTGTAATGTTCGAAAATCTCACGACTCATGCTATCTATCACGTCGATCACCGCCATGAGATACCACCCCGTCTGCTCCATATCCGTCTGCTCCGACGGTGCCAGTGTCAGAAGCTGTCTGACGATCTGTGCGTACTCTGCCTTGTTGTGATATCTGGTCTCATACTCCATATAGAATGGATACACCGCAAACATCACACTGCCGGATATGTTCCGGGAAGAATCCTCCACGCATCCGAATACGCCGTTTTCGGACTGCGGGCTGTTCTTAAGCCACTCTGCATTTCTTTCTATCCAGGTGCGATACTGTTCTTCTCCCGTCTGATCATACAGAAAAAATACGTACCTGCCAAACCGGTGGGCACCTGCCGCCGCACGGGCAGCTTTCTCCATCACCTCTTGCAGCTTTTGCTTTTCCGCTTCCGCGGCCAGGGGATACCAGACTCTGCATCCCTCCAAAACCATGACTGAAAGCTGCTCAAAATCATGATCCTCTGCTATATATTCTGATACAAACTGATCAAAATCCATCATACACCTTTTTTAAAAATGGAGCTGCTGTCGTAAGAACAGCAGCTCCGAATTCATGCAGTCAGATTACTGGGAAATAACGGCTGTTACACCATCATATAATGTCTGTGCTGCTTCCTCTACTGTGTAATCGCCATAGCTTAAACCTGCCATTACATCGTAGTATACACCATCGCTGCTCTTTAACTGAGAATCCTCGAACTTCGGATCAAGGCTGTTGGATACCCATGCAAGAACCTTACCGTTAGCCTCTACTACCTGGCCGTTTAATAAGCCGGCATCGTTAGCTGTCTTTAATGCGATCTGAGATACCGGAACACCTCTCTCAGAGCCAAGGATCTGTGCTGCTTCTTCGTTGTTCATTAAGAAGTTAACAAGTAATGCAGCCTCCTTCGGATGCTCGCATGTTGCGCTGATTGCCCAGCACATGGAAACCTTTGCATATCCACCCTGATACTCGCCAAGATCTGTTAAGTAGTCACCAACAACGATCTCACGTCCCTCAGCTGCGCTTGCGAATTTGCTTGCAGAAGAATCCCACTCGAAGATACCTGCATAGTGTCCGTCGATCCAGTTCTGGTTCTGATCCAGAGATGCAGCACCGTCACCAGCGATTGTTGCTACAGAAGGAATCACATGAGCATCCTCAAGATCCTGGATGAACTGAAGTCCCTCTGCGATCTGGTCTGTTGTGTAGTTGATCTGTCCGTCTGTTACCCAGTCGGTTCCGTATACAGACTCAAGGTAGTATACCATGAGGATCATTCTGTCGTACTCACCTAAAGCTAACGGATAGTAATCCTCTCCGTATGCTGCGAACTTCTCACCGCAAGCCTTTAACTCCTCTAATGTGGTCGGGATCTCGCATCCGATCTCATCAAATGTTGTCTTGTCCCAGTAGAAAATTCTACCTGTCATGGAAATCGGGATACCTGCCTGGGATCCGTCAGATGCTGTACACATATCAAGATATGTGGAATCGATCTGGCTGAAATCAATTACGTTAGAGTAATCATTCAGGTTAAGGAAAGCGGTTCCATCGTTGTCATACTGTGTAATCCAGTTCCAGTTGATCTGGTTTACATCCTGTGCGGTTCCTGCTGCGAATGCGGTAGCCATCTTAGCTTCCCATCCATCCCATGCAGCGTATGTAGGTTCTACGGTAATTCCCGGGTAAGCTGCCTCAAATGCCTCGATTGCCTTTAATGTTGCCTCGTGTCTGGTGTCACCACCCCACCATGACATTGTTAATGTACAATTCTCATAAGAACCATCATCGGTAGCTGCTGCCTCTGTAGCTGCCGCTGCTTCTGTTGCCGGAGTCTCCGGTGTTGTGGCTGCTGCGTCTGTGTTTGTCTCCTCAGATGTGGAACTTCCACAGGCTGCGGTAGAAAGTGCCATGGCTGCTACTAAACCGGTAGCCATTGTGCGTTTCAAGAAATCCTTTTTCATAGTTTTCTTCTCCTTTTTCTTTATTACTTGGCAATGTGCCCTTTCATCGTTTTGCACTCTGAAAGGTTTTAGTCACATTGCAATAATGTAAGTGCTTACATGTTGTATTATAGCACAGTCCTCATAAAATGCACTACTTTTTTTCATATTTTAGCTTTTTTTTGTTAGAAATGTTTTCATGGGCAAATATGTGCGGAATGTAGTCTATTGTGGCTGTTTTCCAATGTATGCCAGAATACCGCCGTCTACATATACAACGTGTCCGTTGACAAAGTTGGATGCATCGGAAGCCAGGAAAACAGCGGTTCCCTGCAGATCCTCGGCAGTACCCCATCTTGCTGCAGGAGTCTTTGCAATGATGAACTGGTCAAACGGATGTCTGGAGCCGTCCGACTGGATCTCACGGAGCGGAGCGGTCTGCGGTGTTGCAATATAACCCGGTCCGATACCGTTGCACTGAATGTTGTGCTCGCCGTACTCAGACGCGATATTTCTTGTAAGCATTTTCAATCCGCCCTTTGCAGCTGCGTATGCAGATACGGTCTCACGGCCGAGCTCACTCATCATAGAGCAGATGTTGATGATCTTTCCATGACCCTTCTTAATCATTCCTGGAATGACTGCCTTGGATACAATAAACGGCGCGTTCAGGTCAACATCGATGACCTGTCTGAACTCAGAAGCCTTCATCTCAAGCATCGGGATACGTTTGATGATTCCTGCATTGTTGACAAGAATGTCGATCGTTCCGACTTCCTTCTCGATCTGTGCCACCATGGCTTCCACCTGCTCCTCGTTTGTCACGTCGCAGACATAACCGTGTGCCTTGATGCCCTTCTCTTCATAGGAAGCAAGTCCCTTGTCCACAAGTTCCTGCTTGATGTCGTTGAATACGATTGTTGCGCCCGCCTCTGCGAATGCAGTTGCGATTGCAAAACCGATTCCGTAAGATGCACCTGTAACAAGTGCAACTTTACCCTCGAGTGAAAAATTGTCTAAAATTCCCATTTTTATGTTCTCCTTTTCTATTATTCATGTGGCATCAGCCGCAGTGGCCGAAAGCCGCATCGATTGCTTAACTACTGCTTTTCAGCTACAGTGTCACGCCCTGTTTGAAGATTGCCATATCGTGGAAGCCCGCTTCCTCGCTGCAGACTTTTCTGCCGGACGCCACGTCGATCACATAGTCGAACAGCTGCTGTCCCACTGTGTCTAACTCCGCGTCTTCCACCAGCACGCCCGCATTGAAGTCGATCCAGTTTTTCTTCTTTCCGGCCAACGTACTGTTGCTGGAAATCTTCACGGTCGGAACCGGGGACGCAAACGGTGTTCCGCGCCCTGTCGTAAACAGTACGATATGCGCGCCGCTCGCCGCAAGTGCCGTCGCCGCCACCAGATCATTGCCCGGTGCAGACAAAAGATTTAATCCCGGAGTCTTTTACGCACTCTCCGTAAGAAAGCACGCCGCGCACCGGTGCGCTTCCGGACTTCTGTGTACAGCCCAGTGATTTATCTTCCAGCGTCGAGATACCGCCTTTCTTATTTCCAGGAGACGGATTCTCATAAATCGTCTGATGATTGTCCTTGAAATACTGCTTGAAGTCGTTGATCAGTGAGACTGTCTCATCGAACAGTTCCCTGTTGGCGCAGCGGTTCATTAGAAGCGTCTCCGCGCCAAACATTTCCGGCACTTCGGTAAGGATCGTGGTGCCGCCCTTTCCGATCAGAAGATCGGAGAATCTGCCCACCAGCGGATTGGCCGTAATTCCGGAGAATCCATCGCTGCCGCCGCACTTCATTCCGACAATCAGCTTTGAGGCACTGATCGGCTCGCGCTCAAACATGGACGCATAATCGATGAGTTCATTCAGGAGTTTTGCTCCCTCCTCCATCTCGTCCTCACATTCCTGACAAACCAGGAATTTTACGCGATTCTCATCGTAATCGCCGATGTATTTTTTCAATTCGCCGATATTGCTGTTCTCACATCCCAGTCCGAGCACGAGAACGCCGCCCGCATTCGGATGATTTACCAGATCCGCCAGAATCGTTCTGGTGTGCTCCTGGTCGTCTCCCATCTGGGAACATCCATACGGGTGTGGGAATGCGATGACTTCCTCAACGCTTCCCTTCACTCTGGCGTTGGCTGCCTTCGCCATTGCGGTTGCAATATTGTTGACACAGCCGACGGTCGGGATGATCCAGACTTCGTTGCGGACGCCAACTTTTCCGTTGGCGCGGGCGAAGCCCATGAATTTGACATCCTCTGTCTTTTTCACATTCGTCTCCACCGGCTCATAAGTGTATTCCAGCAGATCGCCGAGTGCCGTCTTTAAATTATGTACATGCACCCACTGTCCTGCTGCAATGTTCTCCTTCGCATTGCCGATCCTAAAACCGTATTTAATCACCTCGGCTCCGGCCGCAATATCGCGGATTGCCATCTTGTGTCCCGCCGGGATCGTTTCCCTGGCGGTAACCTCCTTCGTTCCCGCCAGAATGGTCTCCCCGGCTGTCAGTTCCTTCAATGCCACGATAACATTATCATTTTCATTGATCTTGATAAAATCCTTCATGAATCGTCTCCTGCCTGTTTTTCACAGTGTATTATGCAAAAATCTTCTCCATTGCCTTACGCATCCCAAGTGCGCGGATCTCTTCTATATAGGAAGCAACTGCATCCTCCACTCCTGCAAGAGCGCTCAGATCCTGTCCCCAGAATGCCTCGTTGGAGAGAACTGCATGTGCATACTCTCTCGCGCCCTTAGAACTGTTGGCTGCGAAGAACTCCAATACCGCAGCGTCGTCTAAAATATTGTACTCCTGTCCGTCGCGGTGTCCGATCAGCGCCTTGTCGCGGATCTCTGTTCCTGTATAGAATGCCATCAGGGCTGCCAGCGAGAATGTCAGGTGTACCGGAAGCTTTCCTTCCTTCTCGATGTACCCCAAGAAGCTCGGCATACATCTTGCTCTCCACTTGGATACAGAGTTCAGGGAGATGGATAACAGTGCGTGCTTTACATACGGGTTGTTGAATCTTGTGATTACCGCCTCTGCGAAATCGATCAGATCCTGCTTCGGAAGTGTCAGCGTCGGGATTACTTCATCGAAAATGGTTGCTTTCATGAAGTTAAAAATCAGTTCATCCTGCATGGACTCTAATACGATGTCGTTGCCGCACAGATAGGACGCAAGTACAAAGGATGTGTGCGCTCCGTTTAAGATTCTGACCTTTCTCTGCTTATACGGCTTCTGGTTGTCAGTAAAGATCACTGGAAGTCCTGCATCGGGAAGAGGGAATTCCTTGCTGATGTCCTTTGCGCTCTCAATTACCCAGAGTGCAAACGGCTCGCCCGTTACGATTAAGTTGTCCTGGTAGCCGAACTCTTTGCACAGCTCCTCCGCCTCGTCTCTCGGATATCCGGTAACGATACGATCAACCAGTGTGGAGGTAAATACGCATGCATCATTCAGCCATGCGAAAATTCTTCCTCCAGGTTCCAGAGTTTTGCAAGCTTTAATACGCACTCTTTTAAATGAATACCATTGTCATCAATGAGCTCTACCGGCAGCATCACAAGACCCTTGTCAGCCGCGCCGTCAAAGTGCTTGTATCTCTCATATAAGAACTTGGTTAATTTTCCAGGATAGCTCTTCGGCGGGTTCATCTCCAGGCGGTCGGTATCGTCATACACGATTCCTGCCTCTGTTGTATTAGATACGATATAACGGAGTGTATCCAGTTTTGCAAATGCCGCATACTTTTCATACTCGCCATATGCATCTACCGCATCTGCCACACTGGTCACAATACGGTTAATGCGCTTCGGTTCTCCATCTACAATTCCGCGCAGCTGTACGGTATACTGACATTCCTGCTCGTGGAAACGATCCAGGCTTCCGAACTCGATCGGCTTTACCAACACGATATCGCCATTGAATCTGCCCTGCTCGTTCGCTATATCAATCATATAATCCACAAAAGCACGAAGGAAATTTCCCTCTCCAAACTGTAATACTCTGACAGGTCTTTCAACCTTTCCTGTTTTTTCTCTGCTTAATAAGTCCATGATATCCTCCTGGTATTCTGATATATACTGCATTTTGTTACTTTGTAAGCGTTTACACCATGTATTCTTACACCTTTTATAGGATTAGTCAATATGTAATTTTGCACAATTTAGTGATGTTATCTATATTCCATTACTTTTTTTTCGTTCTTTTGGCATTTTTGTTATTTTTTCCTGTTTCTGTTGTTGCTTTCTCAATTTCAATATTGTATAATAAATGTGGTTGCAATGAAACTGCTTTCACAGCTATACTTGTTTTGTACCTTACATTATGTAACTTTACATGTAACGCCCTGGGAAGCATCTCATTTCTTCCATATTAAGGAGTTTCAAAAGGAATCACACCATGACAATTTACGACATTTCGAAGAAAGCCGGTGTTTCCATTGCCACCGTCTCCCGTGTTCTAAACGGAAGCGATAAAGTCCGGCCAGCTACCCGAAAAAAGGTAATGGATATTATAGAAAAATACGACTATACTCCGAATGCATTTGCGCGCGGCATGGGACTTCATTCCGTACAGACGATCGGTATTCTCTGTGCCGATTCCTCGGATCTTTTTCTCGCCAAGGCAGTGTATTATCTCGAGCAGGAGCTTCAGTCCAACGGCTATGAATCCCTTTTATGCTGTACCGGTTACAATCTGGACATCAAGAAGAATTACTTAAACCTCATTCTTTCCAAGAAAGTGGATGGCATTATTCTCGTTGGTTCCAACTTCATCGGTACCAATGAGGAGGAGAACCAGTACATCAAGGACGTTTCCGCACAGGTTCCCATTATGCTGCTCAACGCTTCCTTTGACTATCCGAATGTGTACAGCACACTCTGCGACGATTACACATCTATGTTCGAGGCAACCGTTTCCATGCTTGACGCGGGGATTGAGGACATTCTCTATCTGTACAATTCCAATTCCTACAGCGGCGTCAAAAAGCTGGGCGGTTTTCGTGCAGCCATGGAGGCACACTCCATCCCGGATTACGAGAAACGGATTCTCTTCTACGAGGGAGACCCGCAGCAGATGGACGACGTCGCCAATTATCTGGAACGTCTTTCCAAAAAGAAGCTGAGTTTTCACGGCGTGATCGCATCGGAAGATCCGCTTGCCATAGGCGCCATGAAATACGCCAGACGTCAGGGACTTTCCGTACCGGAAGATTTGTCGGTAATTGGATATAATAATTCCATGCTCACCACCTGCTGTACACCGGAGCTTACCTCCGTTGACAACCGCCTTGAGACACAAACGCATCAGCTGGTGCAGACTCTGCTCGGAGTTCTCCAGGGTGAGGAAATGCCGAAGAAATCCATTTTTTCCGGCAAACTTATCAAACGAGGCACTACATTATTTTAAGGTTTTCAAATATACCAAGAACAACTTATGGAGGGAAAAAAGATGAAAACATTTATGGACAAAGACTTTTTACTGCAGACAGATACAGCGAAAAAGCTGTACAACGATTATGCAGCAGCCACACCGATTCTGGATTACCACTGCCACATCAACCCGCAGGAGATTTATGAGGACCGTCAGTTCGAGAATATCACACAGGTATGGCTCGGCGGCGACCATTATAAATGGCGCTTCATGCGTTCCTGCGGCGTGGACGAACGCTTCATTACAGGCGACGCTTCCGACAAAGAGAAATTCTTAAAGTGGGCTGAGGTGCTCGGCAAAGCCATCGGCAATCCGCTCTTCCACTGGAGCCATCTGGAGTTGCAGAAATATTTCGGCTATCACGGCGTGCTCAACAAAAACACCGCTGAGGAAGTATGGGAGCTTTGCAACAAGCGCCTCGCCCAGCCGGATATGACTGTCCGCAACATCATCAAGCAGTCCAATGTCACACTGATCTGCACCACCGACGATCCGGTTGATTCACTCGAGTGGCACAAGAAGATCGCCGAGGATGCTTCCTTTGACGTAAAGGTTCTTCCTGCATGGCGCCCGGACAAGGCCATGAACATTGAGAAGCCGACCTATCTGGAATACCTGGATCAGTTATCCACTGTATCCGGCATCAAGGTTGCCTCCTTCGCAGATCTGTGCAAGGCACTTTCCAACCGCATGGATTTCTTCGCTTCCATGGGATGCTGTGTTTCCGACCACGCATTAGAGTATGTAATGTACGCTCCTGCTTCCGCAGAGGAGATCGAGAGCATCTTCGCAAAACGTCTCGCAGGAAACGCCGTAACCAAGGAAGAAGAGTTAAAGTTCAAGACGGCATTCATGGTCAATGTCGGCAAAGAGTATGCAAAGCGCAACTGGGTAATGCAGCTGCACTACGGCTGCAAGCGCGACAACAACACACCGATGTTCAACAAGCTCGGACCGGATACCGGATATGACTGTATCAACAACTACGCTCCTTCTTCTGAGATGGCAGATTTCTTAAATGCCTTAAATCAGAGTGACGAACTTCCGAAAACGATCATCTACAGCTTGAACCCGAACGACAACCAGGCCATCGGCACGATCCTCGGCTGCTTCCAGGATTCCACCGCAGTCGCAAAAATCCAGCAGGGTTCCGCATGGTGGTTCAACGATCACAAGACAGGTATGCAGGATCAGATGATCTCTCTCGCCAACCTTGGAAACCTTTCCGGATTCGTGGGAATGCTGACAGACTCCAGAAGCTTCTTATCCTATACCCGTCACGATTACTTCCGCAGAATTCTCTGCAATCTGATCGGCAACTGGGTAGAGAACGGCGAGTTCCCGGCAGATTACGAGACACTTGGGGAGATCGTAAAGGGAATATGCTACAACAATGCAGTCAACTACTTCGGGTTTGACTTAAAGACCTGTTAATTAGTTATCTATTGAAATGCCCGGTTTTCCGGGCATTTCATGCAACAATACATAGAAAGGATATTTTATCATGGAACTTAGAACAGCTGCATCTCCAAGAGATGTCAAACACTACACCACCGAACGTTTAAGAGAGGAATTTCTGATTGACGACCTGTTTTTGCCGGATGTCATCAAGCTTGTATACAGCCATATCGACCGTATCATTACAGGTTCTGCCGTTCCGGTAAAAGAGACCTTAAAGCTGACCGCCGGCGACGAACTCCGCGCACAGTATTTCTGCGAGCGCCGTGAGCTTGGCGTCATCAATATCGGCGGCGCAGGCACCATCACCATCGACGGAAAAGCTTACCACGTTGCACACAAGGAAGGCATGTATATCGGCATGGGCTCCCGCGACATTACTTTTGCAAGCGATGACGCCGCTGCACCGGCAAAGTTCTATTTAAACAGTGCTCCTGCACACCGCACATGTCCAACCGTTCTCATCAAGCCGGAAGGCACACCGGAAGATGGTGTTGTCATCGTCAAGGACTGCAACAAAGTAGAACTCGGTTCCCTGGAGACAGCAAACCACAGAACGATCTGCAAATATATCCTTCCGGGTCAGGTAGAGAGCTGCCAGCTGGAGATGGGCATGACGAAGCTTGAGCCGGGAAGCGTATGGAACACGATGCCTTGCCATACACACGACAGACGCATGGAGGTCTATCTGTATTTCGATATGCCAGAAGATGCCCTTGTCATGCACTATATGGGTGAGCCGACAGAGACACGCCACATTGTAATGCGCAACGAGCAGGCCGTCATCTCCCCGAGCTGGTCGATCCACTCCGGATGCGGCACCCAGGCTTACACTTTTATCTGGGGCATGGTCGGTGAGAATCAGGATTTTGACGACATGGACGATGTAGCCATGACAGATTTGTTATAAAACGGAGGTCTAAACCATTATGAAAATCGCTTTAATCAACGAAAACAGCCAGGCAGCCAAGAATGAAATGATCTGCAACACATTAAAGTCCGTTGTAGAGCCGATGGGTCACACCGTATTCAATTACGGTATGTACTCTGCCGAGGATGAGCATCCGCTCACCTACGTCCAGAACGGTATTCTTGCCGCAGTATTATTGAATTCCGGTGCAGCCGATTTCGTCATCACAGGATGCGGTACCGGCGAGGGTGCTATGCTTGCCTGCAATTCCTTCCCGCAGGTACTCTGCGGACATGTAGAGTCTCCTCTGGATGCTTATCTCTTCTCACAGGTCAATGACGGCAACTGTATTGCTCTCCCGTTCGCAGAGAACTTCGGCTGGGGCGGCGAGTTAAACCTGACTTACATCTTCGAGAAATTATTCTGTGCACCGGGCGGTGGCGGTTATCCGAAGGAGCGTGTCGTGCCGGAGCAGCGCAACAAGAAAATCCTCGATGAGGTAAAAAAAGTCACACACCGCGATCTCGTCTCCATCTTAAAAGAGCTTGACCGTGATCTCGTCGTCGGTGCATTGAGCGGCGAACATTTTGCCGAATATTTCTATGCCAACTGCAAGGACGACGCCATTGCTGCATGCGTAAAGGAATTGCTCGCATAAGCCGTTCCAACTAAGTAATTGCCGCAATAAGCATGGATCTCTTTGGAGTGATAAGTAATATTATCAGAAGATCATACCGTGGGATTTCAGATGGAAATGTAGATGGAATATTCGTTGGAGAAAAATATGAGCATTTCTTCCAGCTGAATGTTTGCATCGAATTCCGTGTCTCTTCCACGTTTGGACACTCACGGAGTGTGTCCGACAAGCCGCAGACAATGAGCGGACTTTCTGGTGTCCCTAATGGCACCTCTTCATAGACAATATAAAACCGCGCGAACCGAAACTCGCCGGCATCTGCTATTGAAAATATGGCAGATGCCGGCGAGTTCGGTTCGCGCGGTTATACGATTCGACAACAGATGGCATTTATGCCATCTGTTGTCTGGTGCCGCAAGGGACACACACAAAAGTCCTAAAATTGTCTGCTGGCTTGCGGACACAGTCCGTGGAGTGCTCCAAACTTGGAAAGACACGGATCATCGAAGATGCAAACATTCGGTTGGTTAGAAATTCCACATTTTTTGAACCGAATTTTCATCTCCATTTCCACATGAAATCTCCAAGTGTGTTTCATATAATATTACTTATCAGCTCCAAACACGATATGCTTATTGCGGCAGTTCCTTTCTATTCTTCCATATGTTCCCAGTCGATCTTATGCTCCTTAAAATAGTACTCTCTGTCGTGTTCCCAGACTTCCCGCAATACCTTGCACGGCGTGCCGACCGCGACAACGTTCGACGGCAGGTCATGCGTCACCACGCTCCCCGCTCCGATCACGACATTGCCGCCTATGATAATGCCCGGCATAATCATGACGCCGGATCCAATCCAGCAGTTCCTGCCGATATGAATGGCAGCGTTATACTGGTACCCCTGTTCGCGCAATTCCGGAAGAATCGGATGTCCTGCCGTCGTCACCGTGACATTCGGTCCGAACATCGTGTAATCCCCCACATAGATATGCGTATCGTCCACCATCGTCAGATTAAAGTTTGCATAAATATTTTTTCCGAAATGCACATGCGCCCCGCCGAAATTTGCATGAAACGGCGGCTCGATATAGCAGCCATCCCCGATCTCGGCAAACATCTCCTTTAGTATGGCAGTGCGCTTTTCCGTCTCTCTCCTTTGTGTTCCTGTCCATCTTCCCTCTCCTCTGCCGTGTGCTCTCAGTCATCGCAGCAGAACAGATAGTAACCGGCGATCATGCATAATACCAGAAGAAGGAACCCAAAGAAACGGCTGTGGAGCACGAGCATCACCAGCATCCCCATGGAAAAGCAAAACAGTGCAAATCCCATCATCCGCTTCATAAGATCCCCCAAACAATCTGTCTCTTCATCATATGCATCTGCCGGAAGTTTCTCTACTGTTTTTTAGTTTTCTTCTTTGTTCACGGAATCCTTTAAGATGTCCTCCATCTCTTTGCCAGCCGCTTCTCTCGCCTTCGTCACATCCTCGTCTGCAGCGGACGCTGTATCGGATGTGACCTGATTCCTGGAGGTAAATTTGTTCACAAAATCCGGCACCATATCCAGAATCTTTGTGACGCCGTCCTGGTTCTTGATGTTCACGAGCTTCGTGGTACCGTTCTGGATCACCAGCACAGCGCTCGGCATAATCTTGCCGCCCATACCGCCTGCTCCGTTGTTCTTCTTATCCTGTGAAAATGCTCCTGCGGCAACTCCGAATGATACATCCACGAGCGGAAGAATGATGGTATCCCCGATATGAATCGCATCGCCCACCACCGTCTTCGTCGTAATAAAACTGTCCATTCCCTTAAACAGGGATTCTACTGTTGTGTGAAAACTGTTATCTGCCATAATGTTACCCCTTTCTTATCCTTTATCTGTGCATCAGCCATTTCAGCCAGATGCGGAACTCCTTTTTGCCAAGCAGCCGGACTGCCGATACTGCGATATGCAGTCCTCTTGCACGCCCTTTTATATCAAATGTGCCTGTTACATAGGTATTCTCCGCTTCAAAGTCCGATATACCTGCACCTGATACCGATACAGAAACGGAAGCATACATAAGCCTCCGAGCACCTGCCCGGTCAGCGCCGGATCCCCCATGGAAAATGTCAGATCCGTCTGGATCCTCCGGAATTTAAAATGGGTCAGCAGGTATTTTAACTCTGTAAAAACTGAGCGGCAGCGCCTCTCTGTGCCGCTCGTCCGTCAAAAACGTACGGACATCTTTTATTTTCTTAAGAGCCTCTTTTATGCCGGCACGAAACTGCCGCAGTTTTCTGATGAGTCCTGCAAAAAATGCACGGATACGCTCCCATATCCGCCGAAACAGCCCGCCGCGCTGCTTTCTGCGCACAGCCGGATTCGCTTGTTCCAGTTCCTTATGCTCCGCAGGATCCGGCTCCTTCGCCCCGGCGCAGACTTTCTTCGCCTGCCTCTCGTCGAACCGTTCCGCCTCTCCCTGCTCCCCGTCTGCCAGGATGCTGCCTGTTTTCTGCTCCCCGTCTGTCAAGGGGACATCTGCCGCACTGCGCTTTTCGGGTTCTTCTGCACCGTCCTCCCGGTCATCCTCCCCGGGTTCTCCATCGTCCGGCTTTTTTCCTTTCCGGGTGATCCCAAAGATCCGCAGCTGTGAAGAAAACCCTTCCTCTTCGTACGCTGCCCTCCAGCTTACCGCATGCAAAAGCCATGTCACCGCAATCCGGACGGTCGTCTGCTCCCCGATGCTGCCGCTCACCTGATACCGCACCGGAACAAAAAAAAGCATCACTGCCAAAATGAGCAGGATCAGTCCAAGCAGGATCAGCAGGATGATTCCAATTATTTTTAATATCAGCAATAGAACTGCCATTATCCCTCCCTGCCGCTCCGGTGCTCATCCAGATAACTGCGCACAAAAAAACGCTCCTGTGTTCCGGTATACTTCATCCACAATCGACACCGCCACTTCCAGCGCCTCATCATAACTCCCGGCAAGTCCGGCAATCTTAAGGTCTTTCTTCGGATACCCTTTCTGCAAAAGTTCGGCAGCCGGGATAATATCCAGAAGATTTTTGTCATTCGACGCAGGCGCGATCACATAAATGCCGATCTGTCCCGCATTGTGGTCGATTTTCCACTTCACGCGCTTTGTCTTATGTACAATACTTTCCCCTACATATAACTCGTCATACCATGTCATGCATGCTCTCCATATCACACTGCTCTAAAAGTATTTGTGATTTCCCCACAAATTACTCTTCTTAAGCTCCAGATATTCATTGTAAGCTTTCTCCAGAATCTGTTTTTCGTTCGGAAACTTCAAGAGATGATACGCTTCGTGATACTTATAATATCCGGAATCAACAAAATATTCTTCCCGCTGCGGCTTGCTGTAATAACTGTCTGCCATCATAAGATACCAGTGGACGTCCTTCTCCACCGTGTCCTCCGGTACCGTAAAGGAATACTGGCTCTTGCCGACATATTTGATAATTGCCGCCTTCACCCCGGTCTCCTCCAACACCTCACGCGTTGCCGTATCCGGATACTCCTCCCCGGCTTCCACCGTCCCCTTGGGCAGAACCCAGCCTTCATACTTGTTCTTATAATTCTTGTATAAAAGCAATATCTTACCACGGAATATTACCACACCGCCACAGCTTGTTGCCTCTATCATTGCAATACCTCCCGATGTGGTCTTTTCATAATTATATCCAGTATAATACTTTTTCAGACTTCACGCAACCTCGTATGCGCTTAGTTCTCCCATGTATAATACGCATCAAAGATCTGTTTTGCAATCGGGACCGCATACTCGCTTCCCACGCCGGAATTCTCCACGATCACCGCCACCGCGATGTCCGGTTCCTCCCCGTTATGCGCATATCCCACAAACCAGGAATGTGTGGCGTCCGAGCTGGATGAGAACTCCGCCGAACCCGTCTTTCCGGCTGCCTCATAGCTGTCGCTCTTTAACTTGGTCGCTGTTCCTTCCTCCACAACATAGCGCATATATTCCTGCAAAACGGAAGCATCGCTCTCCGAGAGCAGTGTTTTGTACTCCGCAGGCTCATACTGCTCCACAACCTCGTCCTCCGCATCCGTGATGCGGTCAATCACATACGGCTTCATCAGCACACCGTCGTTGGCGATCGCAGAAGCGATTAACGCCATGTGAAACGGTGTCACAAGCGTCTTACCCTGTCCGATGGACGTCTCCATCACCGCTGAATCGCTGTCTCCCGGCTCCAGCACAAAGCTGCTCTTCGACGACTCGAAATCCGTCGGAAGCGCGGTATTAAACAGCATCTGGTCACAGAGATCATCAAACTGTTCCAGATCCAGTGTGAGTCCTAAGGACGCATAGGAGGAATTACACGAATTTGCGAAGGAGGTCTTTAAATCCTCCGATCCGTGCCGCTTATTGTTATGGCAGTGGATGGTCTTTGTGCCCACGGTATACTCGCCGCTGCAGTCAAAATGATAGTCCGCATAGTCCGCATTCTCATGAATGTACTCGAGCGTGGTAAAGATCTTAAACGTCGATCCCGGCGGATACAGCCCCTGGGTGGCACGGTTTAGAAGAACCGAGCTGTCACTGTCGTCCGACACAAAGGTATCCCAGTCATCCGCGATCGTGTTCGGATCGAAATCCGGCTTTGACACCATGGCAAGGATCCTGCCTGTCTCCGGCTCCATCACAACGACCGCCCCGTCATAGCTTCCCAGTGCATCGTACGACTGAAGCTGCAGATCATAATTCAACGTCGTTGTGACACTGTCCCCCGGATTTTTCTCTCCCCTGATCTCACTGACCGCCTTCTCCATATACAGAATGTTGGAGCGCAGCAGATTGAAATTCGCCATCGCCTCAATGCCGGAAGTACCGTGTGTGGAATATCCGACAACATGCGCAAAGATCCTGCCCGCCGGATACTTTCTCGTCTCATTTCCCTCTGCATCCGTAACCGTCTCCGCCAGTGTGACTCCGTCGGCGGAATAGATACTGCCGCGCACGACGCTGCGCGTAAAGAGCTCCTGCCGTTTGTTGTACGGATTATTGATAAACTGTTCGCTCTCCACCTGCTCAAAATACACAAAATAGCCCATCAGGCACAGAAACAACCCCAGAAAAGAGTAGGTTACTACCGCAAATTCCCGGTTTTTTGTATTCTTTTTTTTCTTTCCGTTTTTATGAAAAAGTTTCCACATCTTCGTCAAATCCTGTTTTTCTTCGTCTTGGCGGTGCTGCATTTTTTCTTTCATTTGCTGCCCCCTCATCCTGCCGTCTGATGTATAAGCCCTGCACAACGGCAAACATAATCATCGTTGAAAATAGCGAGCTTCCTCCGTAGCTGACAAGCGGAAGCGTGACTCCTGTCGACGGAATAAATTTTGTGACTCCCCCGACGGTGAGGAACACCTGAAATCCGTATACGGTTCCCAGTCCCAGCGCAATCAGCTTGTAAAACTGCTCCTTCATCTGCATCGCCACGTTAAAAAACATCAAAAAGCAGCTGATGCACACCATCAAAAGACAGATTGCAAAAATGCCGCCCATCTCCTCCGCAATGGCGGAAAAGATAAAGTCCTGCTCGACCACCGGAATCTTTTCCGGCATCCCCTGGTATAGTCCCATTCCAAACCAGCCGCCGGTACCGATGGCGAACAGGGACTGGCAGATCTGGTAGCCCTCATTCTCAATTCTTGAGAGCGGATCCTGCCATGCCAGGACACGCACGCGCACGTGGGAAAACAGCTGATATGCCACCACCGCGGCAATACATCCGGTCAGAAGTCCTCCCGCAAAATAGAACAGCTTTCTGGTCGCCACATAGAGCATCACCAGGTAGGTCACAAAGAAGATCAGTGCTCCTCCCAGATCTCTCGATAACACCAGAATCAGGACATGCACCGCTGCCAGCACCGTCGCGATGCACACGTGCTTCAAATCCGTATTCTCGTAAAGCATACATGCCACAAAAAATACAAATATGATCTTGACAAATTCACTCGGCTGAACCGATATTCCGGCAATCGAGATTGATATTTTCGCACCGCTGCTCGTGATTCCGAACGCCAGAACCGCCAGAAGACCGATGATCCCGGCAGCAGCGTAAAGCCACGGCATTTTCCGCAAAAAGCGCACTTTCTGAATCAGCACCGGTATAATGAGCGAACACACCATCGCCCCCACCGCAATGGCAAACTGCCGGATCGCCTTGTCAAAGGAAAGCCTTGTAATCATAATAAACCCGATCATTAACAGCATGCACATATTGTTGATCAAAAGCCCGGAAGCCCTTCCGTACACCAGGCGGTAACTGGAAATTGTGACGGCGATAAATACCGCCTGCACCACATAGAACAAAATCATGCGGATATCGTCCGTCACCGCGTAGATTGCCAGAAACGCATCCAGATGAATGAGATACATCAGGCACATCTGACGCTTAAATATCTTCGCCCTTTTCTCCGGGGTAAGCTTCCCGCGGAATGAGGAAAAACACTCGTACGTATAGAACGCGAACAAAAGTGTCATGAGATATTTTGATAATTCTACAATCAAATCTGTCATTGGTTATTCGACCCCTCGTTTATAATGTCCCCTCGTGTAGCCGTCGGGAAACAGTTCCTTTACGCTGTGTTTTCCGGAAAGGAACGTCCGCTCAAAAAGATCCAGTATGAAAGCCGCCTGCTCTTCCTCCTCAATCGTAAACGATATCCGGTATGCGGCAATTCCCATGCGTAAAAAATCCGCGCGTTCGTCAAAAAGCATGAGCGGCGTGGTATTATAGATCGTATTATAACACTCCGTGCAGTTATTTTTGACCGGGAAATATTTTCCATACCGATCCTTCAGATATAAGATTCCGCGCTTCCTATCACACTTCTCCGTGTTCGCATGCACGCACTGCGCGGATGTCATCAGTGGAAGATAACCGTACACCATCGCCTCGCTGTGATGATTGTCTCTCGCAAACAGTTCGCTCCGGTTGAGTTCAAGCGGTACGGTATCGCGCTCTGGTGCAAGCTGCAAAAACACATCCCGCGCTGCACTGTTCCAGCTATAGAGACTGTGATCTAAAATTAACGGCGTCTCCGCACCCAGCTCCTGCCGCACAAATGCGGCGGCATCGTAACTTTTTGCCACAAATCCGTCCAGCGGCAATGCCTTTAAGTGCTCTATATTCTCCCTGTAAAATGCTGCCGTTCTGCTGCGAAATACCGCCGGCAGAATATAGTAGAATTTCTTTCCCGCCAGGTGTGCCTCTCCTGCATCTTTTAAAAGTGCCGTCCATAATTCATCCCTGGTATAGCAGCTGCTGTCCGCATAAATCCCATGTACAAAGGAAGAACGAAGCACCACCGGCAGCAGACACTGGTTCTCCAACGAAACGATGACCGTTTTACCGGCATCCTCTGCTTCTCTTCGCTCCTCCTGCCGCGTCCTTTTGTCCGCGCCACAGCCTAACTTCTCCGCCTCCGGGGACGCTGCTCCATCCCTGCGGTATCCCTGCAGAAGCTTCTCCTCCAGTGCAAGAAGTGCCTCCCTACGCAGCGCGTTTAGTGCCTGCACCGGCAGAAAAACATCCTCGTCCATCTCAATGGCCAGCTGTTCAAATGCAAACGGTGTATTTCCTGTTTTTCTTATACAGACGTCCACCCTGTCACGCGAGAGCGGCTGTTTCTGCGCCTGCAATACCTGCTCCCCCTCACACGTAATCTCACATTCTTCACATTGCAGTTTCAGTGTAGCAGATAAATCTTTTTTTAATCTTAAGAATCCATTGATTTTTTCTTTGATTTCCTGCTCCGGCCGCACTTTGATATAGTGTTCCCGCACCGTCTTCTGCAGTGCCTCGTCTGCCTTCGCATGTCCCGGGGAATCAAAGGTAATCATCTCCCTGCCATTTCTGCGGAAATAGTACCCGTCGGTAAAACCGCTGCGGTTGCCGAGCGCCAGCAGCTTTCTGTGATCCTCCTCCGTTACCGCGTAAGCCTTCTTCGCCCGCCGGCGTGCCTCATCCTCGCTGCAGCCGCCCGCTCTCTCCTCATTCAGCCGGTCCAGATAACGGTCCATATACTGCCGGTAAACGGATACAACGCCTGCCGCATACTCCGCCTGCTTCATCCGTCCCTCAATCTTAAAGGAGAATATGCCGCTCTCTGCAAGTGCGGGAATGGCATCAATCGTACACAGATCCTTCGGGCTTAACACGTAATTGCCGCACGCGATACGGGATTTCTGATCCTTTTTGTAGACCTCATAGGGAAGCCGGCACGGCTGTGCACAGCGCCCACGGTTGCCGCTTCTGCCGCCCAGCATACTGCTGAGCAGACATTGCCCGGAATAACAGTAACACAGTGCACCGTGCACAAAACTCTCGATCTCGATTCCCACCTTGTCATGGATTTCTCTTATCTCGGCAAACGACATCTCCCGCGCCATGACCACCCGGCTCGCACCGAGCTGCTTCATGTACGCCGCACCCGCCGCGCCGGTCACAGTCATCTGCGTGCTGGTGTGAATATCCATCCCGGGGAACATGCTTCGTATCCTTGCAAACGCCCCCATATCCTGCACGATCACCGCATCGAGCCCCTGCTCGTAATACGGCAGCAGATACTCATAGAGTCCCTGTTCCAGTTCCTCATCCTTGAACAGGGTGTTCACCGTCAGATACACCTGTCTGCCATGGATATGTGCATAATCGATGGCACGCAGCAATTCTTCCTCATTAAAATTATTCGCATATGCGCGGGCTCCAAAATGGCTGCCGCCCAGATATACCGCGTCCGCCCCCGCCCGTATGACCGCCTCAAACGTCTCGTATGATCCCGCCGGAGCCAGCAGCTCCAATTCTCTTTTCTGCATCATTTTTCTTACCTGTTATATGAAAATAAGGGACGAAAGCAAATCTCTTACGTCCCCGTATTGTCTATTCTTCTGTTTTATCTTTTTCCGTTACTTTGCCGAGCAGCGCATCCTCGAGACTCGCCTCCAGCTTAGCCTTGTTGATTAAAAGCTCCTTGTTCTGCTCCTCGAGCTCTTTTCTGGCTTTCTCGTCGCTCTCTGCCTTGATCTGATTGGAAATAAGATCATGTTTGAGATCGTAGATTTCCTTTTCCTTCTGCTCGATCTCACGCTCAAGCTTCTCCACCTGTGTCTTCGCCTTAAAGTAATCATCCGCGATATTCAACTGCAACAGCGTCGCCTTCATGTCGCCGGATAGATGTCTTAACTCTTCCATGCCCTGAAACTCGCCCAGCTTATTGTTGATATAGGTGGCAACCTTCTGTAGGTACTCCTCGCCCTCATAACCGCTCAGTGTGTATACCTTTCCACCGATGATCACTTCGGCGCTTGTCTTCTCTGCCATACCATTTCCTCCAAACTCGGGTATCCGCTACAATATATAGTATATTATACTGACATATTTAAGGAAAAGCAACTATTTCTATACGGAATGTTCGATTCCCAGATGCTGGTATGCCAGCTCTGTCACCACCCGTCCCTTCGGCGTGCGGTTGATCAGCCCGTTCTTTACCAGATACGGTTCATATACGTCCTCGATGGTTCCGGCATCCTCACCGATCGCTGCCGCCAGCGTGTCCAGCCCGACCGGTCCGCCCGCAAATTTTCCGATCATCGTCATCAAAATGTTCCTGTCATTCTGATCGAGCCCCATCTTGTCAACCTCCAGCAGATCCAGTGCAAAGGACGCTACCTCCTTTGAAATCCGGCCGTCGTATTTTACCTGCGCGAAATCGCGCACGCGCTTTAACAGCCGGTTCGCCAGACGCGGGGTTCCGCGCGAGCGTCTCGCCATCTCGTAAGCACCTTCCTCATCGATCTCCACCCCAAGTGTCAATGCCGAATGCAGGATGATCGTTTTTAACTCCTCCACCGTGTAGAACTCCAGATGATGCACCACGCCAAAACGGTCTCTTAACGGTGCCGACAAAAGTCCCGCGCGCGTGGTCGCTCCCACCAGGGTAAACTTCGGCAGATCCAGACGGATGGAGCGCGCTGTGGCTCCCTTGCCAAGCATGATATCAATGGCATAATCCTCCATTGCCGGGTACAGCACCTCCTCCACCTGGCGGTTCAGCCGGTGGATCTCGTCGACAAAGAGGACATCTCCCTCCTGCAGATTGCTCAGGATCGCTGCCATTTCCCCCGGTTTTCCGATGGCAGGTCCCGAAGTGACCTTCATATGTGTTCCCATCTCATTGGCAATGATTCCGGCGAGCATGGTCTTTCCAAGTCCGGGCGGTCCGTAGAACAGCACATGGTCGAGGATTCCCCCCTCGCCTTTGCCGCCTCGATATATATTTTAAATTTTCCTTTGCCTTCTGCTGTCCGATATAATCGTCCAGCGTCTGCGGCCGGAGACTTTTCTCGATCTTAAGATCTTCTTCCTGCACCTGCGTGGATATGACCCGCTTCTCCATGTCCCAGCTTTCCTTTCTTCCGCCTTGCCGCTTCCCTTACTACAGGAATGCCATATTCTTAAGCGCGGCTTTTAACAGTGTTTCCACATCCATATCATCCGTGATCTCAATGCCGTTTAACGCCTTTAACGCTTCCGAAGAGGCATAGCCGAGCGCCACAAGCGCCTGCACCGCCTCATTCTTCACACCGCTGCTTCCGTTCTCGTTCTGTCTGCTCACATGCTCGGATTTGAGTTCAAACGCCTCCTCAAGCGACAGCTTGTCCTTCAGTTCTAAAATCACACGCTGTGCCGTCTTTGCACCGATTCCGGGCGCTTTGGCGATCGCCTTCGCGTCATCGCCAAGCACCGCAAATCGCAGATCATCGGTTGTCATCACAGACAGCACCGCCAGCGCCCCCTTCGGGCCGATACCGTTGACGCCGATTAACAGCTTGAAGACACGCAGATCATCCTTCGTCAAAAACCCGTACAGAATCATCGCATCTTCGCGCACATTCAGATACGTATAGAGCTTGACTTCCTCTCCCACAGCCGGAAGATAGTCAAACGTCTGCCCGGTCGTATAGATCCGGTATCCGATTCCGCCTGCCTCCACAACCACGCTCTCTTCTTCCACATCCGCAAGGACGCCTTTTATATATGCGTACACACGTATTTCCTCCTTATCGTTTCAGCCGTCCGCCAATCCTTAGTATGATCTCCTGGGCTGCCACACCGATCAGCAGTCCCGTAACGATGCCTGCCACGAAAAGCACCGGCAGATAGTAAAAAATGTTGATATTCTCCACCACAAACGCCGCCACGGCAATCTGACCGATGTTGTGTGACATTCCGCCCGCGACGCTGACCGGCAGCACACCGAGCTTTCCGGTCCGTTTCAAAAGATACATCACCAGAAAGCTGAACATTCCGCCGGCAAGGCTGTATAAGATACTGAACAGATTGCCGAACAGAAAACCCGCCAGTACAATCCGGAGCATCGAGATGGCAAACGCCTCCTTAGTGCCGACACAGTACAGCATCAGTACCACCACAATATTGGTGAGCCCCAGCTTTACCCCCGGTATTCCGAAATAAAACGGGATCAGGGATTCCACATAACTGCAGATTAAGGCAAGCGCAAGAAAAACCCCGAGATACGCCACCTTATCTCGCAATGGAGTCGAATCCGTTTTCTTCACTTCCCGTCACCTCCACAACCACTTTGTTCGGCAAACAGACAATCATCTCATGATTCTTAGAGATTGCCTTCTGATGGACACACAGCTTGTCCGGGCAGTCCGCCTCCGTCATGTCCGCCCTGCCATCGCGGATTGTCAGGACATTCGTTGTCACGCCGTCCTGCACAATCGGTATCTCCTGCTCCTCCCCGAGCGCATAGATCCCGTACACACTGCCGTCCACGGTGACGCGCACACAGGCACCCGCATCCGCGCGCGTTCCCGTCCGCTCATAGACCACAAGAAATACCGTAACCACGGCAAGCAGTATTGCAAGAAAAATCACATCGTTTCTGCTGATTCGCTTTTTCATACCGTCTGACCTTTTCCGTCTGCCCGCTCGCCAAGGTAATAAAAGCCCCGGCACTCGGTCAGCTTTACATCCAGAATCTTTCCGATCATGTCCGCTGTCCCCGGCAGATGTACCACCGAGTTATTGCTGAGTCTTCCCGTCACAAGCGAAGCATCCTGCTCGTTTTGCTCCTCAATCAGCACCGGCAGCGTCTGTCCGGTCAGCGCCCCCGCTTTTTCTGCGGAGATCTTCTGCACTTCCTTAAGCAGGCGGTCAAAACGCGCCTTGATCACATCCTCCGGCACCTGCTCTTCCATGGATGCCGCCGGTGTCCCGGTACGTTTGGAATAGATAAACGTGAACGCGCTGTCATAACGCACTTTTCGCACCACGTCCATCGTCTCCTCGAAGTCCTCCTCCGTCTCCCCCGGGAATCCCACGATAATATCCGTCGTCAGCGCAATGTCCGGCACTGCCGCGCGGATCTTGTCCACCAGCTCCAGATAATGTTCCTTATCATATCTGCGGTTCATGATCTTTAAGATCCGGCTGCTCCCGGACTGTAACGGCAGGTGCAGATGTTTGCAGATCTTTTTGGATCGTCCCATCACCTCGATCAGCTCGTCCGAGAGATCCTTCGGGTGGGAGGTCATAAAACGGATACGCTCTAACCCCTCAATCTTCTCCACTTCCTCTAAAAGCTGCGCAAATGTCACCGGCTCCTTCAGATTCTTGCCGTAGGAATTGACATTCTGTCCGAGCAGCATGACCTCGACAACGCCGTCCGCCACGAGCTGTTCGATCTCACGGATGATCTCTTTCGGCTCCCTGCTGCGCTCCCTTCCGCGCACATACGGTACGATACAGTAGCTGCAGAAATTATTGCATCCGAACATGATATTGACGCCGGATTTAAACGAATACTTCCGCTCTACCGGGAGGTCCTCCACGATCTGGTCCGTGTCCTTCCAGATATCAATCGTCATGGAATCCGATTCCATCGCCGTCACAATCAGCTCTGCAAATTTGTAGATATTATGTGTTCCGAAGATCAGATCCACAAAGCGGTAGCTTTCTTTTAATTTTTCAACAACTACCGTCTCCTGCATCATGCAGCCGCAGAGTCCGATCAGCATATGTGGATTTTTCTTTTTATAATTCTGGAGTACCCCGAGTCTTCCGTAGACTTTGTTATTTGCATTTTCACGCACCGTGCAGGTATTGTAAATAACAAAATCCGCTTCCTCCGTATCCGTCTCCACATAACCGATGCGCTCCAAGATGCCGACAAGCTTCTCGGAATCGCGTGCGTTCATCTGGCAGCCGAAAGTTTGAGTAAAAAAAGGTCATGGGACGTCCCAGCTCTTCGGATTTTTTCTTTACCCAGGAACGGGCTTTCGCCATAAAATAGAACTGTCTGTTCGGCTCAAATTCCGGCGCTGGCTTGCTTATGTCTACGGTGTCAAGATCTAAGTCTTTCAGATTGTCTATATATCGTAAATCTATTAAATTCATGTTATTTCCCTTTCGATTTGATTTTAGAATTCTTCGCCGGATTCCTTATCCACGAAAATGATCTTAAATTCGCAATTAAGGAATTCCGCGATCTGTGACAATTCCGATTCCTTGAAATCGTCACGTTTTTAATTTGTTCGAAAAGTTCTGGCGCGTCTGCCCCGTCCCTTCTGCGACTTCTCCCATTGTTACGCCGCGACGTCCAACAATCAGGCGGATCTTTTTCGGCTGTTGTCATTCCCACGAAAACACCTTCTTTCTTAAATTGATATATGTATTTTACATTTTACACTTTATAATGTCAAGTTGAAATAAATATTTTATTTTTTAATTGTTTTCTTTTTACATTTTATATTGACATATTACACTATAAAGTGTATAATGTAATCAGAAGTTAAGGAAAGCGAGGAATTAAAAATGTTAGATAAGAACGGAAAAGAAATGGTAACTGGTTGTGTGTGGAAATCAAAAACGCATACTTCAAAACAGATAACGGACTTTACTTCATTGAAAAGTCGCCGGAAGAACTCGGCTGGCTCGGAAGTGATTATTGTCTTCTTAAATTAAAAAGAAACGGTCAGTTAAGCACCGCAAAGAAAAATATTTGTTTCTGGCCGATTATGTCATTCGTAAGTGATCGAATGAAATCCATTGAAGCCAACGCCTGGAATAAAGAACATGCGACAATCGAAGTCAGAACAGACATTGATCGCCAGTATATCAAGGAATACTTCAAGGAAGAAGCCGAACGTCTGGATCCGATGATCGAACACATGAAATATAATTTCGGTGAAGATCACCCGAAACAATTAAACAGATAAAGCTTCGCGATCATCGAATGGAAGTCAGCGATTCAATCCAGTAAATGAAGGGCGGCCGGTGTGCCGCCTTTTATACACTTTATAATGTAATATAGAAATAATATTTTACATTTTTATTATTTTTCTTTACATTTTTACTTGACATATTACACTATAAAGTGTATAATGTAATCAGAAGTTAAGGAAAGGCGGTAAATAAAAATGACGAAATTTGAAATCGGAAAAACTTATTCAATGCGTAGTATCTGCGATCATGATTGTGTGGACTTACACCGTAACAGCCAGAACGGCGAAGACAATCACCATTTCGGACGGTGAAAAGGTTCAGAAGTGCCGGATCATCAAGGCGGCTTCTGAATACAGAAACGCCGAAACCGTTTATCCACTGGGTCAGTATTCAATGGCCCCGGCATTAACAGCATAATATTTTTAAGCCGGCGGCCTGGCGCCGCTGGTGGAAAGGTTAAGTATATGAGAAGAAAATATAATAGAGAACAAAAAGAGTATATCGAAACGAAGAAAGCCCTGGAAGCGTTGGAAGCCAGGGAAAAGGAAATGGAAGCCGCCGTGAAAAGCCTGGGTGTTGTAAACGAAGACGGAACGGTTCCTTCTCGCACATGGGCGATTGATGATGATTCGATCGCGGATCAGGCAATCGACGACTTCGGCGCACTCGTTGAAGACTGCGGACTGTGGGCTGAATTATGCAAGGCGAAGGAAGAATTTCAGGCGGCGGAAGAAAAACTTGTGAATTACGCGATTTCGCTTGTGCCTTGTAGGCGTGAACGTGAAATCTTAACAACTTCGGCTTCTAACTTGAAATACCGGATCAAGATCATAGAAACGGTTATGAAGTTCGATTCAACACTTTAACATTTGCGGCGGCTCCGGCCGCCAGGAAGGAAAGACAATGGAAGAATGGAAAGAAGCTCTTGAAGCGGCTGTGAATAAAACAATAGGCGCCTGGAACAAGGCAAGTGAAGCCTTCTTATCTCACAATCAGAAAGGTTTTGAATACTGGCACAACGAATTTAATAGATATGTGGAAACTTTTTTCACATGCGATCGGAATTCCGGAAGAAGATTTTATTTCTTACCTGGAAGAAAAAGGACTGTATAGAACAGAAAAGAAAGGTGAATGAATATGTATAAGAATTATTTCGATGAATTAAAGGTTAGGCTTTTTGAATCTTGTGACTGGTGCAATAAACAAGCGAACGACGGAGATCGGAACCGAAATCATGTGAACTATGGTTCTGCTTCTGCTATCGCCCGGATCATGACGGATTTCGGCCACAACGTACACATTCCAGTCTGGGATGACAACGGATTCCTTCGGATTCCGAAAATTGTAATTGACGGCGAAGTGTTTATTGATTTTGAAAAATCAGAGTAAATCAGAGATAATCAGAGTTTATCAGAACAAATCAGAATATATCAGAAAATAAAAGAACCCACACAAGCCCCGTAAATCGGTTTTACTGCTTGCGTGGGTATTTCTTCGCCTAAAATCATTTAGGACGAAATCCGGGCAAATCCGGAAGCCTGGTGGCCATTTTATAGCCGATTATCCAGGTGGATTTTTGAAAGAATTTTGTCCCCCTTAAACCCCCTTCCCTCTGCGCCATTGTATCACATATTTTCTAAACTGTAAAGTGTATTTTTGTAAATTATATCATTTACAATTAACACATTTTGTTTACAAGTGCCTGAATGGTTGCGTAATTGTAACCGGCGGCTTCAAGCTTTGCCTTTCTCTGTGGGTTATTTCCCATTTTCCGGCCAGAACTTCCTTCGCGATTTCCTCGTTGATTTCTTTTCGCCGGTGCGGCTTTCTGATTAACGATCGCCTGATCGCGTTGTAATCGTAGCCAGCGGCGGAAAGTCTGTTCTTCTGTCGTCGCTATTTCCCCAGGCTCCGGCCAGAACTTCCTTCGCGATTTCCTCGTTGGATTTCTTCGCCGGTGCGGCTTTCTGATTAACGATCGCCTGGATCGCGTTGTAATCGTAGCCAGCGGCGGAAAGTCTGTTCTTTCTGTCGTCACCATTTCCCCAGGCTCCAGCCAGAACCTCGTTCGCGATTTCCTCGTTAGATTTCTTCGCTGGTGCCGGTGCGGCTTTCTGATTAACAATCGCTTGGATCGCGTTGTAATCATAACCAGCGGCGGAAAGTCTATTCTTTCTGTCGTCCATTTCCCCATTTTCCGGCCAGAACTTCCTTCGCGATTTCCTCGTTGGACTTCTTCGGCTGTTCCGGTGCTGGCTTTGATCCGCCCAGTTCTGCCGGAAAATCTCTGTAACAAATATTCATGTCAAGTCCGGAAGATCCGATTCCGTCACATGATCCCTTGCTGGTGTACTGCCAAATATCGAAGTTTGAAACGTTCGGCTTGTTTCCAGGCTGTCCGTTGTTTACTCCGTACTTTGCAACCCATTTTGTGTATGAATCAACGCCCACAGGTAGTTATTCCACCAGTTTTCGTTAGCATACACACCAGGCATGTAACCAGCGGCCTTCACGGTTTCACAAAAGACTTTTACAACTTCCTTCGCAATTCCGGACTGGCTGGCTTCCTCAACGTCGATATAAAGCGGATAACTAAGCTTGTAGCCTTTCACCAGACGAAGTGCGTGATCTGCTTCTGATTTTGCCATATCTGTATTTTTTGCGTAAGAATACAGATAAACGCCGAACGGAATCCCCAGTCTGGAACACTCGTCGGCGTTTCTCTTGAACATTTTGTCGTCCTGGCTTTCAATGTCGGAACCATAGCCGCAACGCATAAGCACGCCGCCGATTCCAGACGCTTTTACCTTGTCCCAGTCAATAACGCCATTATGAACTGATACGTCAATCATTTTTACTTCCATGATATTATTCCTCACTTTCTACTTCCGGAATACCGGCTACACTTGTTAAAATGCTTACAACGCCAGAAACTACGGCGGAAGATACGACGATCTTCCAGTCTACGGCGGCTACAACGGTGCTTGTGCCGATCACCGCAACGGCTGTCTGTGCCATTGTTTTAACGGCGCGAATAGCCGCTTTCTTTGCCCATTCCTTTGTGTTTACTGACGCTTTCAAAACTGAATTCTTAAACATAGTCTTCTTTGCTCCTTTCTTACATTCCGACGCCTGATCGAATTAACGTGAATAAAATCCCGACCGCCGCTGTGATGATTGCCGCGACGACTGTTCGGAAAAAGCCATTTGTTCGATTCTTCCAGGCTGTCAACCTTTGTTGTTACATCTTCAAGATCGTTTTGGATCCGAAGAATCGCTTTCTCGTTCTCGTATGTTTTCACCTTTGCGTTGTTGTAGCCGTCAAGCTTTTCTTCGATCTTGATAAGGCGATCGAGAACTTCTTTCAAATTCTGCTTCCATCGGCGAACCCCCTTTCCCTGAAAATAGACAATTAAAAATAGCCGGGATAATTCCCGACTATGAATTGTTGCGAATACGAAAAGAAAATTCGTCAATGATTTTTTCTTAAAAGATTTCCGGCCGTGAAATGCTGGATCAGGCCGAAATAGCTTTGCATTGTGTTATTAAGTTTTGAAAACCTATTTTGCAAGCTTCAAAAGCTTTTTAATGAACTTTATCCGGCGGAACATACGCTTTCGCGTGCTTTCCTCATTCGGATAAATTTCGGTGAAATCTGCGCCCCTACGAACGTGACCGGAAGCCACGCCGGGCGAATACTGGTTTTATTATTTAGTTCCAGGTGAAGGCGTTCTTCCAGGAAGTTTTTATATTATCCAGGATTCCCTTCAATTCCTCTTTATCCGGCCACAAGATAATAATGTCGTCCACGTATCGAATAAACAGATGGATTCCAAGTTCGTGTTTACAGTATTGATCTAATTCGTTTAGATAGATATTCGCGAACATCTGGCTTGTAAGGTTTCCGATTGGCATACCGCGATCAAAAGCCAGTCTTCTTCGTTGCAAAGTTCCGGTTGCACGCCAGCCGGAAGGCCGAACGCCGTATTTTCACAATTTATCAGTTTGTAAAGGTCGCGAAGAATTTCTTCGTCCTTGATTTTTCGTGATAATATATCCATCAAAACCGCGTGATCCACGCGATAGAAATATTTTGAAATGTCAAATTTTAACACGTACCAGGTTTTTCCACTTCGATTCACTTTTCGAAGCCAGCGTTGAAGCTGATCGCGCGCTTTTGTTGTGCCTTTCCCTTGTCTACAACCGTAACTGTGCGTTATAAACTGCTTATCGAATAACGGGTTTAAGATCTGGTAATAGGCCCATTGAACAACGCGATCCGGATATTCCAGCGCCATAATAATTCGCGGCTTCGGTTCGTAAATCTGTTTCTTCCGGTATCGTCCGACTTTGTATGAAGATTCTGTTTTTCCGGGAATCTGGTTCCCTTCTTCGTCAAAAGCCGGATAATAAGTAAGTCGATTAAGTAAATCAATGATCCCTTCTTCCCTATGTGCCGAAAAACTTCAAATTTTCGTCGCGGTAGTGTTTACATTGCGAAGCGTTTTTGTCAGCTTCAAGAATATTTTCAAAATTGACAATATCGCTATGCTTTACATCAAAGGTCTTCATTGACAAAATTCCTTTCTTTGGAATATGCGCCCAGGTTTTCGGCCGTAGGCGCGGCGCTACCCGTGAAACCCTTCCCGGTCTTCGTACCGGTACTAACTAACTTGATAGCAACGTTAATATTTCCGGATATAGCACCCGAACGGAGATAGATCCCTTTCCCTTTCTTGCACTGTGAAGCGTCCTTGAACGCTCCCTTCTGGCTAAAAGGGTAAGCGGAGAAAAAGCCGTGGTTCGTCCTGACGTTCGAACGTTCGTTGTTCAAGTTCAACGCGGAAGGGCCAGCGTTCGAAGTGTTGTTGTAACTGCCACCCACGATCGGCAAGCGTTATTTGACCTATCCCCACCGTGGAAATTACTTTCCGCTTTTAGCTGATTCTTTTGTGAATTGATCCAGCCGCCGAGAAGCCGGCCTATTTCACATAACTTTTCCGAAATCAGTTTGTAACGCTTTTCGTCGATGAACCGTAAGTCATAAGAAAGATCGTTGAATAGCCTTAATTCTTCAAGTTGAATATCCGCGTCTTGAAGTGTCGTTTTCTTGAAATACTTCTTTTGTGCCGCGATAATGTATTCTAAAAATCCGAATAGACATTTCTTGTAATCTGTTACGAAGCCCAGTTTTTCGCTACGTGGATATTTCGTCCACGTAGTATAAAGATATTTCCTAAGATCTTTCGTTTTCTGCAAAATGATAAGGCCGCTTCGTTGATCCTTCCCTTCGTTTGTTTCTGGATCCACGTTCGCCTTATGATAAAATCTTTGTTGTCCCACTCCTGGAATTTTTCCTTTCTGTCTAAAATAAAGGGGCTACTACCGTAGCCCCAAACAGAACACGGTCTGTCAGATTACAGATCACAATTCCATATAAGCGGAGAAAAAGCCGAGGTCCGCCCCGACGTCCGAACGTCCGTTGCCCAGTACAACGCGGACGGGCCAGCGTCCGAAGTGTTGTCGCAACCGCCCCCCACGACCGGCAAGCGTTCACCTTCGTTGTTGATCCAGAATCCGCCGGTGTGAGTTACGCCCGTAAGCGGTGCAAGGAATAATTCCTTTAAGATCTCCGGAATAGTTGTGACGCCCGTTCCGGCCGCAATATTTCCGAAGTTTGGTGAATAAGTTGATCCAGCGGCGCCAGTATCTGTTGCAATTTTGAAATCCTTTGTATATTTCAAAGTTCCGGCTGTTCCAGGTTCAACAAGTGATCCGTCCGGCTTGATAGCCTTCCAGAATGTGGACTCGTCGGCGTGTGATACCTGTTTCGCGGCAAGGTTGCCGGCGAAGATCTGAATTTCGCCGTTCTTAACACGCATACCAGAACACCACTTCCAGCAATTTCCAACCCAGTCCGCGATTCCCTGGCGTGTTCCGTCGTGGAACCATGTCGCCGGGCCTGATCCGGTCGCTGTTCTGGTTGTTCTTGTGCCGCCGGAACCGTCGCTTTCTGTTGCGGTTGTTTCGCCGGTTTCGTATGTATAGGCGTGATTCTTGCCATACTGTGTATTTCCACGCGGAACAAATCCGGATTTATAGATCAAGTGGTTAATGACCGCGTTCCGGAATACTCATCAGGTGGAATCCAGTTCCCTTCGCATTACAAGCCTTGACAGAATCGTCAAAGTTGATTGAAGCGCGCGGATCTACGCCAGGCCATGAATAAGCACGTCCGTTTACGATTGTGTTTAAGAAATTCGAAATGAAGAATCGCTTGTATAACACGCCGTCAACATTGAACGCTTCGGCGACTTTTGAACTTCCGCCGGCAAAAAGCTGGGCGTTTGTGATCTGGTTAATAGGCTTCATAAAGGACGGAAGGTTCGCGTTATCCATGATAACAGTAGAACCGTAGCCAGTAAGGCCTTCCGTCGCGAATTTTAAGCTGTCAAACTGATAACTATTCATAAATTACACCTTCTTTCAGCGCGAAAAGCGTTAATGTCACGTTGTCGATAGAGAACGGAACGGCTTCGCGTTTGATAGTAGTTTTTGAAGAATAAGGTTCTTCTTCGTTGTAGTCCGGATTTTCGACTTCGGTTTCGGTGTACTGTCTGGCCGGAATATCCACCTGGGCCACGTAGTAAAGCCCCGATCCGGTTCCCAGCGCCCCGAATTCGTCCGAAGTAATGTCGATATGGACGTCGTAGTCTGCTTCGCGGCTTTTCAGGTTCAACATGATCTGATCGCCGATATTAAGCCAGTTTTTATTGACAGAATAGGGAAATCTTCTGTCCTTCGTTAGCTTCAACAATTTTAATCATCGAATACCTACCTCTCTTTTTACTTCGTTCATGCGCGCGTTGATTTCTTCTGGCGTACTCACGGTTTTCACGATCGGAATTTCTTTCGCAACCGCCGCCGAACTGGCTAAGAATAGCCGTTTCCTGGTGTCTTCTTCGTCTGATTTAATAATCACATTTGCCATTAGTACAATCCGCCTTTCACATGAAATTTAATAGTTACATTTTTCGCGCTTCCAAGATAGGAAGCCTTGAAAGCGTTCAGGGCCTTTCCGTACACTTCGACGTGTTCGACTGGGCCGTCCGCTTCTACAATTTCCGCTTCGACCTGATATTCAGTGTTATTCACCATCTGCGGAAGTGGAATTGTCGCTTCTGCATTTGTCGCCGGAAATTTAAGCGTATTCTTCAAAGTGGACGTGATGATCTGGCCACGCAAGTCGTCAATGTAATTGTGCGCCAGGCGAACATTCATAGCCAGATAAGCGCCCAGAAGTGCGTTTTCCACGTTTCCGAAATCCATATTTCCGAAATTAGTCGAAGACTGCTGGGTTCCTTTCTGGCTGATTTCGCCAGGATCCGGCGCCCACTCTTTGATTCCATTTCCAAGATCTGTTACACGAACCCTTCTAGGGTGTTCAACAATTCGATCTTGCCAGAATACCGGTATATACATGTTCTTTCACTCCTTCCTATTTGCCCGAAGACTGGACAAGTTTAATCGTATAACGATAAAGGACGCCTTCTTCGAAATCCTCTTTGTTAAGATTTTCATTTCCCGCCGGCGAAAATAAATCCGTTTCTGTGATAGAATCGAATTCCGGTAATCTGATTCGGGGCGGTATGGTCGAACATAACAAAAATAGCCGCGCGGCCGTCCGGTAACGTTTCGACCTTATAGATCGGAATTTTGTACCAGGTGGATCCGGAACGATATTCTGCATAAGCCACGGAATTTTCAGGTATTCCTTGAAGTCTTCCAGGGCTTCGTTCGTTAATGGGATATAACTTCCTTCTGCCATGCTTCGAACTCCTTTCATTCTTCGGCGGCTTCTTTTTGCCGCGTCAGTGTTATAATATAAGTCAAAATTTTCGCCTTCCGGTGATAAGGAAACGCCGCTTTCCACTTGTGCGAAGCTGATAGAAGTTTCCGGATAATCTCCGATTCTGCTTCGCTGTCTGCCGGATAAACGATTGTAGATCCGTCAGAATCGCCTTGAACGTCAATTTGAACTTCTGTAAATTGTGCGCCGATTGAAATATCCGGCGCGGTTCCTGAATTCCGCTTCGCTGTCTGTTGGATAAACGATTGTTGTATCGTCGGAAGCGGTCTGAATGTCGATCTGGTTTTCAGATAATGCGGCACCGACCGAAATATCCGGTGTTGTTCCGGTTTCTGTATAGATTACAGATCCGGCGGAATCACCATTCGGAACAATGTCGATCTGTACTTCTGTAAATTCTGCGCCGATTTCAGTATTCGGATATGTTCCACATTCCATTTCGCCGCAAAATGTATAAAAGAAGCTCTGATAATCAGATTTTGGATATAGAAAAAGCGTGGTTCCGTTCTGAAATACCAGGTAATCAAAACGTGACCGCGCATTTTTAACAGTGTTTAAGTATCTTAAAAATTCCGTGATCGAAGTCTGTGAAACATTTGTTCCGACCGCGATCCGGAAATGGAAGGCTTCGCCGGCGTATGTACCATTCTTCGACCGAAGAATTATCGTTCTGGAAGACAATATCAATCATTTCTTCCATTGCCTGGCGTGTGCCTAGTTTCGTATACCAGTAAATCGAATTTTGAATCAACTGGCGTTTTATTGAAGGATCCAGTCCTGAATTGTAGAATAAAACTCTGTTTTCTACTGCCAGGACGTCCAGTTTGTCGTCTGGTACGTTTTCCAAGCTGGCCCATATTAACACGCGCTTTTTCGCTTCCAGGATCCTTTTTCTCCTGGTCGAACGCATACGCGGCCGCGCAACGACTAGCTGTTTTTCATTTCGGACGGAACGCGTCTTCCGTCCGGTAATCTGCAAGCTTAATCATCTTCTACACCGCCATAAACAAATTCGATCGTATTATCAATAGCGACCGAGGTTTCCGGAATTCTCTGAAACACCGGGAAGTAATAACGACGCGTTTTCCACCAGCGGCGCGGACGAATTCCGTTAATGCGTCCGGGTTAATATCCCGGCCGATCTTTGTCTTCTGCCAGTTCAAATATGTATCTTTTCGCGGCTTCGACGTTTTCTTTGATAGAATCAAGATTGTTTATGTCGCTTCTGGCGATATAATAAGTCGCTTTCAAGTCGTATCTCACCACGTCAGGCGCCGCCACCTTGTCGTTATCCGTTAATGGAATGATCGGGTTTTCTTTCAGGAAGGCAAGAACGCCGTCGCAAAATGCTTTTGAAGGCAATCCGCCGCCGTTCAGAAGAATTCTAACGTCAACGATAGCGTCTGTCGGTTCGTGGATCTTCACGTCTTCGATCGCCGCCGAATTGTACTGTTTTACCCAGTATTCGTATGCGTCGGAAGGGCCGGCTGTTGAATATGAAGACGGCGCCAGATATATTCTCTCGCGGAAACTTTCTTCGGTTTCTTCTCCGGCTCCGCCGTCTGTTTTGTAATGTTTGAAACCGTCGCCACGTAAGGAACCGGATCAACGATAATTTCAAGTTGCCCCGGCGTGTAGTCGTTTCCGACCGTTCCGGCCGTCTGACAAGTACAATCAATATCGACGTAGCTTTCGCCGGCTGTAACTTCCGCGTAGTCGTCAGTTTCGAAATAAATCCCGTCGCCGGCTGTGATTCTGGTTCCGGCCGGAATATATACGACTTCCTTTCGGCTTTCTGAAAGCGTAAATCTGGCCGTTGTGACAGCCGCTTTCGGTTCCTGGACGAACGTTTTCTTGAACGCTCCCAGGTGCTTCAAATAGTCGCCTTTTGAGTATTTCAGAAGGTTCATTTTGCCGAAAAATCTATCTGTTGATACATCTGGAAAAATTCAGCCGCGTAGACGGTTAATTCGATGTATTCTTTATCACCAGGACGAAGAACGACCTTCTTCCCGGTTTCTTCTTCGTATCTTGCTTCGTAATCAGAAACAAGTCTTTGAAGAACTGTGTCAAAATCCGGTGCAACGTCAGAAACGAACGATATATCCGGAAGACTATATAATTTTTGAATGTCATTCGCCATTGTATGAAAGCACCACCTTCGGAATCATATTTCCGGAATCTCCGGATTCAAACTGGACTTCTTCCACGGAAAGGCGGTCTTCGAATTCTTCAATCAGTTCGATCGCGCTTACCGTGTATAAATTTCTTGCTATTGTGTCAGGTTGTGAAATAATATTCGGATCAAGTCCGATATTCCGGTTCATTAGGGATTGTTCCATTTATGCACGATAGTAAAAAGAATACCTTGTCAAGTAGTTCCTGGCGAAGCCCTCTTTCGTACACGCTGTTAATCACAATCTGCACGCCGTCTATTTTAATCATAGGCACCGCCTTAATAATATTCTGTCGCCGTTATGGATAAACTGACAGAAACAAGTTCGCCGCGGTTCCACACTTCGTTATATGTGGCGTCCACGCTGTCAATCGTCATTTTCCGCCGCCTACTCTGTGGCCGCCGATCATGAACGGAAGAACGTCGCCGTTCTGACAATGTTTTATTACTTTATCCATCATTTTTTAGGTTTTACCCCGTGTCCGGCTCTGATATTCATTTCAAACGAAACGCCCTGATTTTTCCGCGCCTTCAAATTCGCGCTGACTTTTCTTTTATAGCGCTTATGTTCTGAGTAGTTCGCGGAAATGGAACGTTCAATCCCTTAAAGTTACAAATCTTTTTTGTCGCTAGTTTCGAAGATAATATCCCCTAAATAGCCGATCATATATAATCACCGCCTTACTTTGGATAACTTCCGTCAACCGTCAGATTCCCTTTGATATGGACGTTTCCGCCCGTGGTTATGGATCCGGCGTTTATGGATCCGAAACTGAAAGATTCCCGGAAACAGAAAGTCCTTCCATGTGGACGGAATCGCTCACAATGTCAAGCTGTTTCGATTCTTTATCGTACCGGATATAACTTCCGTCGCCGAAATCTTTTCGCCAGATTCCTTTTTTTCCTTCTGGCGGACGGTTTCCTTTCGTGTACGGCGGAACAAGGATCATTCCGCGCGTGCCGCCGTTCGGAAGGTGGACGACGTAAACAAGCGTGTCCGTTTCCGGCGGATCGTATTCGTTAGAAGCAAAAAGGAAGGTAAGGCGAAACCGCATTGTCGCGGTCTTTATAAACCACCTGGGCCGTTCCTTCTGCGTAATTAACATTTGAAATATAACCCACTCTGATAATATCAGACATACGTTTTCGCCCCCTATCCTGGAATTGTTAATGTGGTTCCTGGATAAATCCAGTGTCCGTTGCTCGAAGAAGATTTTCCATGTGACTTCGCGGTCGATTCTATGGTTCCAGAATTCGCGTTGTATATCTGCATGTACTTTGCACCGGATCCAAGAAACTTCGTGCTGATTCTCCACAATGTATCGCCGGAAACAATCGTGTATCTCTTTCCGGCCGTTGAAGAAGAAGCCGCTTTTTTGACTGTATCGCCCGAAAGAACCGTCGCAACAGTTACGCCTTTAACAATAATGCAAAGGTGGGCTTCCAGCGTGCAATAATAGCCGTTTCCGGCGTCCTTGCTGTGTGATACCGTGTCGATATAATATTTTCCGTCAAGCTTTCCGAAGCCTTCAAGCTTCATGCACTTACTGGATATGTATTTCGTGTCGCCTTTCACTTTCAAATTTGCCGTCTGGCACTTTCTGTTATGTTCAAGTAGCTTCGATTTTGCTTTGATCTCTGCATCTTGTAGGCTTTCCGCGGTTTCATTCAGTTTCAGAATTCGGCTTCCATTCTTTAACATGAATTTATATTTCAATGTTTGGTTCTTCTTTGAATCAGTATAGGAAATCGAAACGCCGTCATACATTCGTGTAAGACTGTAAGTAAACGACCAGCTTTCGCAATTTTCTTTTTTCAACGTAAAGCTGGCCGGTTTCTTTTCATATTCTGTCTGATCGAATGTGACAATCTTCTTGTTATAAAGTTTCATGGCCAGGTTATAGGAACTGCAAAGTTCGAACGCAAAATTCACGTCTTCTTTGTCTGACTGTTCCAGTTCGTCGATCGGATAGTCCTGGCCGGAAAAATACAGTCCGATTTTCGCGGAAGAAGCTATCGAAGAAAGGATTCCTTTGACCGACGTTTTCTTCCATGTCTTACTTTTTTTCGTGACATTAAAGTCAGTATTGATCGGCGTTGATATTCCGCCGATTGAAGGCAACCGAAGGCGGCCCCGAAAGCTCAAATCGTCGATCAGGAAATATCCACAATCGAACTTCCGGTTGTCGCCTTCTTTGTTCCAGTTTGTTAATTTAATTATTGTTTTAACGGAATCCCCTGAACGGGGATCCAGCTTCCCGACCACTTTCCGCTTCTGTTGTTAAGCTTCAAAGTCACCGTGTCGGCCGATCCGCTGGCGTTGTCAACATAAGAAAAACCTTCTATGTAGTCCGTTATGGTTTTCGTAATGTCTTTATCGTTGTATTTGACTACAACGGACGCCTGACGTGCTTTCATGGTTTACAATCTCCATTCCGGAATATCTTCGTCTTCTTCGTCCGGAAGTTCCGGAATATATACCTTCGTTCCGGCCGAAAAGACAAAAAATATCAAGTAGATCCTGGTTATTCTCAAAAAGAAGGCCTATGTATTTCGTGTCGCCGTAAAACTGATAGGCGATAGAATCCCACATGTCACCTTGAACGGTTGTGTAATATCTGTTTTCGTCCACACATTAAGCCCCCTTTCTTACGCGAAAGAAACACGTCTGTTTTGCCGTTCATATTCCGCCATCATGGCGTTAAATTTCTCCTGGGACATATCAAGCGCGGATTGTACGTCTTCCTTGCTTGCGTTGCCCTGAATAATGATCTGCGGCTGATAAACGATCTTCGAAGAATTATCCGAAGAATTCTTTTTCGCTTGATTTGTTCACGGTGTTGTTTGTTGTTATGTTGTTATAAAGTTCCTTTTGTTACGGAATCAGTCTGTGTCTGCGGCTGGCTGTTACCGTCTGCAAGTTCTGACGCTTGTTTATAGGCTTCTGTTGCCGCCTTCGGTTGGCTTCCCATTACCCGGCGACAACCGTTTTCATGTTCGACCATAATTCGACAATGGAAGGACTGCTTCCTTTGCCGGCTTCTCCGCCACCCAGAAGCGAATTTCCGTTCGCTCCGAATATTGTCGGGCCGGTTAAAATACCGCCGTTCTTGTACCAGTCAACCGAAATCTTCGGCGCTGTTCCTTTTCCGGCAATTCCCCACGGCGCCTGGCCGCCGGAAATATTGAAATGCGGAATCTTAATGTGTGGAAGTGACAGCTTCACGTTTGAGAAAAAGCCGCTGATCGCGCTTAAACCACTTCTGACAGTACTTTTTCGCGCCTTCCAGTTTTTCGGAAATTCCGCTTTTATTGATTCAAACTTCGATAGTGCCGCTGACCTTGCACCTTCCAGTTTTTCGGAAAAGCTATTTTTTAGCTGTTCCAGTTTTCCACCGGTCGCCGTGTTGATCGCCGACATTACAGTCGAAGTTGTGGTCTGTATTCCGGCCATTGCTCCGGAAACAATACCTTTGATTCCGCCGCCGGCGTTTTGTGTATGCGGCTTTCATGCTATCCAATCCGCCGCCGGTTACGGTGTTAATAGTTGATAGGGCGCTTGAAGTTATGCTTTGCACTCCGGCCATTGTTCCGGCCATTATGCCCTTGATTCCACCGCCGGCGTTTGTATATGCCGACTTCATGGTTTCTAGGTGTGCGCTTGCGTTCGAAGCCGCCTGGGACATTGCGTTTCCGATCGTAGATTTCACGTTCGAAAATGCGGTTAAAACATTGGATCCGATCGACGACATTTTTTCAGAAAATTTCGAACGAACTTCTTCAAGCTTTCCGCCGGTCAAATTGTTTATGAAAGAATATCCGGCCGTGTAATAGCCTTTACACCTTCCATAGCGGCCGCGGCTACGCCCCTGATTCCGCCGCCGTTTTCTTCGTAGGCTGATTTGATATTGTTCAGTTTTTCGCTGATCGTATCTTTCGCCGCCGACATGATATTTCCGGCGGTTTCCTTCACCTTTGAAAATGCGTCTTTGACCTTATTTTTTTTATTGCTGTCAGTTTTCCGCCCGTTGCTACGTCTATCGCATTAAACGCACCGGTCACAACCCCTTTCAGGGCGTTAAGTGGTGCAAGCGCCAGCGACGAAAGGGCCTTAAATGCACCAGAAAAGATATTTTTCAATCCTTCAAGTGCTTTCGACCAGTCGCCAGTGAAAACGCCGGTAAAAAACTGAATGATTCCCTGGAAAAATGTCTTGATTCCGCCGAAAATATTTGTCGCCGTCTGCTTGAAACTTTCAAATACGGACGAAATGAAAGCGAACGCTTCCGGGAATTTATTCGCGAATTCCTGGATATACTGTGAACATTTTTCCTTGAAATTGTTAAATACATTGACGATCCAGTCGCCAAGTTGCGAAGCTTTTTCCTTTACAGTGTCCCAGTTTTTGTATAACAGAACGCCAATCGCAATCACCGCCGTAATGGCGATAATAACAAGGCCGATCGGGCTTGTAAGGAAGGTAAAAGCCGCGCCTAGTGCTGTTGTGACAGCCGTTCCGACTGCACAAATCGCGTTCCATGCCGTCATTGCCGCCGTCTGCGCCCAGGTTGCCGCTGTGCTGGCTCCCTTGACAATAGCGTCTTTGATATACAGTGCATGGATAGCCGCCGTTTCTGCAAGATCTTTCGCTTTTGCGGCTATATTTGCCAGCATAGCCTTTTTCTGTGCAAGAAATACGGTTACAAGTGCTTTTGTTGCTGTTACTGCCTGGATTGTATCTTTTGCGAATTTTACCATTTTCATGGCCGCAATAGCCCCGGCAATGCCTATAATAATAGGTTTCAAGAAGCCCCACTGGTTTAACTTCTGGTAAACCGTCGCCGCCGCGCCGATGATTTTCATAATAGCATTTACAACCGCCGGAATGGCCGTTGTCGCTATAAAAGTGATTGCCGGTTTCGCCGCGTTAAATGCCTGGAATAACTTGTCTTTCAGGGTCAAGCGCGACCGCGATCACCTTATCAATCGCCGGTTTGTTGGTTTCGATCGCTGTTTTGATATTCTGGAAGGCCGTCTTTCCGGTTTCTGCCAGAAATGTAAACGCGTCAGTCGCTTTTGTTCGTATGTCGTCCAGAACCGGTTTCACCTTTTCAAAGGCCGCTTGTGCTTTCTTTGCGAAATCTTCCGCCGCCGGAACTGCTTTATCATATAAACTCTGGACTACTCCGACCACTTTATCAGTAATCGAAGGAAGCGTGTCGGCAACGCCTTTTTATGGCGTCTTTTGCCATAGGTGCGAACACCTGACACAATCGGATCTTTGCGTCGTCTACGGCCGAATTAAATATCGCCATAGCCGCCGGAAGTGTATCGTTCATCTGGTTCGCCATATTCATAAGCGCGCCGTCTGAAATTGTCGAAGGCTTCTGTTAATGACGTCCACGTCGAAGCCGCGCCGTCTGCCCCTTCTTTTTACGCCTTCCAGCAAATATCCAAACTGTGTATAGTAGTTTGTGCCGGCAATAGCCGACATGTAGTTGTTTTTCTGTTCCTGGGTAAGTCCGGACATTGCGCCGTTTAATTCAACAAGAATATCTTGCATATTTCGCATTTGACCGGAACTATCGTATATCGAAACACCCAGTTCCTTAAACGCTTTCTGCGCTACGTCCTTCGTCGTCATACGGACTAACATTGAATTCAACGCTGTTCCAGCTTCGGCGCCCTTGACACCATTGTTCGCCAAGATTCCCAGCGCGGCGGCCGTTTGTTTATAGTCCATTCCGGCCGACTTTGCGGCACCACCGCACCCGATCATAGCTTCCATTAAAGCCTGGGCCGTGGTGTTAGACTTATTATTCGCCTGACATGTAACGTTCAGATAGTCCGTCAACTGATCCGCCGTCAGGCCTAACGCACTCATTGAGTCGGTGACAAGATCCGAGCATGTCGCCAGATCCATTTGTGTAGCTTCTGAAAGTCGAAGAACCGGTTCCAGGGAAGCGATTGAAGTATCGACGTCCCACCCGGCAAGTGCCATATATCCAAGCGCTTCCGAAGCTTCCGTCGCCGTCTTCGTTGTCTTCTTTCCCATTTCCAGCGCGGCGTTTTCCAGCTTTTTCATTTGTTCTTCATTCGCCCGGCGATCGCGGACGTGTTCGCCATTGCCTGGTTGAAATCCGAATATGTGCTTACCGCGTCTTTTTACGAAATCGCCGACCTTAACGGCCGCGAAGGCGGCTGTTGCTATCTTCGCGGCTGTCTTTGCGGCTTTCCCCGATAGAATCCAGCTTTTTATTAACTCCGCCGACACTTTTTCAAGTGAACTTTGAATCTTTCCGCCAATCTCAAGCGCTAATTCATACTTTGTTTTGCTTGCCAATATCGTTCACTTCCTTCGCTACGTCGATGAATTCATCAATCGGAAGATCTGTGAAAAAATCAATACCGGTATGTGTAGCCATCGCAAGATATACGCTGGTTTTCTGTATATCCTGGCCGGAATCATGTCTTATTCGTCTTTGTAGAAAAAAACCTGTCACGACATTTTTTTGATCTTTTTCGATCTCGTAACCCGGAAGATCTTCGAAAATTCGGCCGGTAAACCAGTTACCTTCGTGGCTACGATCTTCGCGTAAGTCGTTGTTGTTTCCGGCATAAAGCTGGAAATTCCCGTCTTATTGAAAGCTTTTTCAATAGCCGTAAGGTCACGGCCGCGAATGTCTTCCAGGGCGTGAAGGTCAAGTTTTTCATAAATTTCGCCTTCGAAATCGAAAGGTTTTCTGAACTTCACGATCAGATCGTCGTCTTCGCTCTCTTTCTTCGGAAGAAGGGCGTTTTCCGCCCCTTCCGGTACGTTTGCGACCGGAATATCCGCGGTCACGTCTTCCCTTGCTGTTACTTCGTAATTATCTTCTTTGCTCATGTGCTTATTTCCTCACTTTCCTAGATCTGGGATCTTACTTTCTGTAAACGGTCAACGCCGTTAAGTTTCCAGATCAGATTATATTTATCAAGTTCAAGGGCGGTCGTTCCGCCGATCTGAATTTTACAGTAAGTAATTTCACGAACGACTTTCGGCTCTCCCTTGCCGCCTTTTTTCAGGCTTCCAAGTTCGAACGACTTCACCTTTCCTTTTGTTGTTACGACCAGGCCTTCAAAATCGTTTGTCTGTGTTGCTGTGTTCAGCACTTGCATAGATCCGCGATATGTGACATTTCCAGTCTGTGTAATGAAATCAAACATTTCTCTACTAATGTTCTGAAATGTTGTTTCTGTTTCAAGCGATCCGAAGCTTCCTTCGATAGCTTCTTCGATCTCGCCGCCGATTCCGGCGCCGTCGATCGTTTCCGTCATGTACTCGAAACTAGGAAGCGAAACTTCGCTTGAAACTCCGACGTACTTATGACCGGATCCATATGTGTTAAAGTTGTTTAACACGGTAGGAATTTTATATCCCATTATTCAGCACCCCCCTTCAAGTGCGGCCTGTGTAATGGTAGGATCGAATTCAAATACGTTTTCGATGTCTTCCGCCGGTACATAGCCGCCGATTCTTGTATGGAACTTAATGTGTCCGCCCAGGATATTCGCGATCGGATTTTCTTCGTGGTCGAATACGATTTCGCCGCCGGCTATATCGTCGGATCCCTGAAGGCCGTTCAACTGAATGTTGAATCCGGAAACTACTTCGTCAATCAGTCTGTAATTCGTCAGATCGTCCACGTTCTGGAAGAACGAAAGTTTGAAGTTGTTTTCGATGTAATCGAAAATAGTTACAATGTTGATCCATCTGTCGATCGGATCTGTTGAAGACGGGTAAGCCGCGGTATTATTTCCCCAAGCCTTCCAGCCGTTCATATTGATCGCGGTAACTACGCCGCAAGCGTTACAATAATCGTTCGCTTCGTCCATATCCAGGATAATTTCATCGCCGGCCTTGTTGTAGGTTCCGGTGATTTTAAGATCCTTATTTGAAGGACTTCTTGAAGGAACGCCGCTGTTATTTGCGGCTAAATACTGTAAGCTTGCCGCAAGCTGGGCGGAAAAAGTAATAAACATAATCGCCGACGCCAACAAGCGGCCATGTCGGAATTGTGTTTCTGTCGGAATATCCGGACTTATCCTTGAATTCCTTTACTTCGTCCGCTGATTCTGCCTTTTCTGTGTCTGTGTCAATATCTGACACGACCTTCGCTGTGAAAAGGGAAGAAATCAGGTTCGCTTTTGCGTTAAGCGCAAGATTTACCGCCGGAATGTGTGACCAGCCAGGCGCCAGAAGTAAAGAAGGAACAATTCCGTATTTCGGATAAACGTTTCCGATCAGTTCCATTCCAGTTTTCTTCTTTGAAGAAACGTCATAGCTTCCGATCACGTCCTGATATGTGACCTTCGAAGGATCGATCTGAACGTAAGTCACTTTTTACTTTCTTCGCGCTCTTTGCAGCTCCGGTTGCCACGATTGCGATTGAAACTGTACCGTCTGAATTGAAAGAAGCGATATAGTCTTCGTCTGCTTTGTAGCTTGTTGCGCCGGTTTCGTCAGATACGGAAAGCTTATCCATAAGGATTCCGGTTTCTGTGACCTTTGCTGTTCCGCCTACGACGTCGAATGTCTTTGAAAGTTCCGCTGATACATGTTTCTTCGGATCCAGAACGTTAATAAGCACGATCGGGGCAACTCCGAAGACGTCGAATGTCGCGTAAACGCTCTGGCATAATGTGTAATTCTTGAAATCGTCGCTATATCCCAGGGCGGAAATCGCGTCCGCCTTCTTGTATGCGACGAAAGGCTTATTCACTGTGTCGTAAGGATCGGCGGCAAGGTTGACCGGTGCCGTTCCGATGATACACTGTAAACAGCCGTCGGACGTTACCGGCGTGGCTAACTGTGTAGACTGGCGGCTTGTCCTGATACCATGTTTGTAATTAGACATAGCTTTTTACTCTCCTTCCGTAAACTCTTTTACTTCCGCTTCGCTGATCTCTGCGATTTTATCGAAGGCAATCGCTTCCGCTGTTCCTTCGACGCGGATATTCTTTGAAACGTCCACAATGTTTTCAAGTGGAACGATCAAATTCTGAATGATAGGCTTCTTTCCGGCGATCTTTTCAAGATTCTTCGGAATTCCACCTTCAAAAACAGCGCCGTTTTTAACGACGCCGCGAATTGTAGGCCCTAAATACATGACCTTTTTATTTTCTTTTCTAGTCATATTCGGTTTCCCTCATTTCCATTTTACTAACGTCCCATAAAGTAGACATTCCGCCGATAAACTTCGGCCACGTGTCTTCTTCCTGGAACTTCTTTGTGATCGGGAACTGGATTCTGTATCGCTGATCTATCAGACGATCTTTCAGGAATCTGTCTTGTAATTTATTTAAGACATTCGCAACGTCAAAATGTCCCTGGCGGTTCGGGTTCTGATCCTGGATTCCAACCAGAAAATAGATTGAACAAATATTGTTTGAATCTTCCCCAGCGATCGTTTCTTCGTCCAGGCACACCAGCACGTAAGGAAAGTGGTCTTTGTCATTCTTCCCTTGCTTTGCTGGTAAATTCTGCGGATAGACGTTGAATTCTACCATTTCGCCATTGTTTAACGCGACATATCCTTTCAGTTCTTCTTTCACAACTTCAACAAGTGTCTTCTGTAAAAAAAATATCTGTCTGCATGTCTTACCCCCTTCGCAAAAGGTTGTTGATCTCCGCGTCAATTCGTTTTTTGAAGCGTTTCGTTTGCGTCGCGGTTGATCTTATCCATAATGTCTTCATTCTTCACCATCTGCGGAACAGACGGGCCGTATAGCTGTTTGATCGGAAGGCTTTTCGCGGACGTTCTGGAAAAAACGCCGACGTGTCCGGATTTCATAACAGTAACGAAAGACTTCGGGTTTCCGTCCAGCGGCTTTACGCCGCCGGCCCTTTCTTAACACCGGCACGATATACCTTCGGCGATCTGGACGCCCCACGGTATCGAACCGGTGTTTTTGGATTTACCTAGAATTTTGACAAGGCAATTCCAGCACCTTGCGAAATTGCCGCGGCTTGAAGCCGTGACTTTGTGGCTTTTGTGACATTGACAGTCTTTTCACTTCGCCGGACGTGATAAAATACCTTTCCGACGTTTCTTTTCCCATATTCTTCTTTACGTTCTGAATCGCCCTATTGATTGCCCTGGAAACAACCGTCGGGGCGTTCTTTTTCATGTTTCCTAAACGTTTTTCAACGTCTTCAATGCCGGAAACCTTTATTTCCGAAACGATCAATCTTCGTTACCTGATAGAATGATCGTATAGCCGCCCATATCTTCATTAACAGTTTTGATCGGGTAGATCTCTCCGTCGAAGGATAAGTGTTGACCGGCCACCGGTTCAAATTCCAGGTATTTTTTTTGTACGAAAATCATTTTATCGTCGGTGAATATTCCGTCGGCGTCCGCGTGTTTTCCAAGTGGCGTGATAATTATGTCGTTATCAACTACGACCGGAACTTCATTTCCTTGCAATTCGTGAATTTCCGCGAATTCGTCCGTATTGAAGAATGTGGTTTCAAAAATCTTTTTCAAGCTGTTCTTTGAAGCTTTTCATTACTTGTTGGATCCGTCGTCAGAACCAGCTTCCATTTCTTCCTGAAAATTGATAACTGTTTCTTTCAGATCGTCCAGGGCCTTGTCTTTGTAATCTTCGCCAAGATCAAGCCCGATAGAAGCCGCGTATTGTGCAACGTCGGCCTTTGAGCGAAGCTTCATGATCTCGTCAGCGCTTTTCAAGCTGTCTACACCGCCGAACCCGTCTGTGAATCCGTCATTGTCCGGATCTTCGTCCGGAATCTTCCGCCGCAAGCGTTGCCAGCGGATCAGCGTCTACAACCTCAACGAATTTTTTCTTTTAAGGAACGCAAGATCAAGCGGTGAAATATCTTCCGGAAGGATTGTTCCAGGAAGGTATTTCTTGCCGCCGGTTCTTACCTCGATTTTTTGTTCTGTATGCCATATAATCGCCCCTACTCTGCTTTTGTGCCGTCAACGTAGATAATCGCCCAGGAATCAACGTCGTAAAGGTCTAGGAAGTGGACGAAAATAAGACGTAACATCTTAACTTCGTTCTTCTCGTCTGCGTACTCCCTTCGGAACAAGCTTTCCTTCGTAGTGACGAATTTCTTATCTTCCATCTGGGTAACAGATCCATACTCAACCTGTCCTTCGCCGTCGGAATGTCCGATCAGAACAGTTCCGCCGGGATCATTGCTTCCCTCGTCGCCCTCGTCGTTTAAGAACCACTCGTCGTAAGTGTAAATGTCAAGATCCAGTTCTGCGATTCTTCCGTAGAAGGTAACGCCGGATCTACCACACGCGGCTCAATAACAGCATTCTTCATGTTAAGAACATTCATGGCCTTCATGACATAAGGGTTATTTACGGGGTCCTCGATTGCGTCAGACACGCGAGATCGCAATATCGGGCCTTTCGGTCGCCTTGATAATCTTTCTTCTGATCTCGCAGTACCTTCAAAGGATCCACGCTGGCAAGTGACCACTTCATAGGTGATATTTGAGAATCAGAAGTCGATCGGGCGTCAAGTCCTTCTTCCGCCATCCTCAACGTCGATTTTTCCTTAAAAAGAATCACGAAAACATCCACTCTTTTCT